>Ga0335085_10000142_pt1 | contig 228700 bp, 218 predicted proteins | sample Lox_Sample_45_FD_206712 | JGI IMG/M metagenome (GOLD analysis project Ga0335085, IMG submission 206712) | Soil microbial communities from Loxahatchee National Wildlife Refuge, Florida, United States - Lox_Sample_4.5 | ecosystem: Environmental > Terrestrial > Soil > Wetlands | place: USA... | reverse complement strand
CCTTCTGCAGGTCGTCGTCCACGGTGAACAGAAGATCGCCCTGCTTGACGTGGTCGCCCTCGCGTACCTTCAGCTCTTCCACACGGCCCTGCTCGTCGGGCGACACGAAAATCAGCTCCGCCTCGACCCAGCCCTGCAATTGCCGCTCATCCCCCTTGTCGCAACCGACAAGCGCCAAAAGCGTCGCCAGACCGGCAATGACCTTCCTCATGCGGCTCCCTTCGGCGCGAATAAACACGCCACATGCGTCTTCATCATCGCACCGATGCCGAACCATGCAAATGTCCCGCGCAACTCACTTCGGATAGGCGCTGCATGGCCCGCCGGATGGTCCGAACCCGGGATAACATCTTGTTTCGCGCGCAACGTCACCTGCGGCGCGCCCAAGGGACCATTGTTCGCGAGCAAAGAAAATCGAAAACGCGAGCGGCGCGCGGGTAACGACAAAATCCGCCAAGGCCGAATTGGTTTGGATAAAAACTTGTGTATATTCAGTAAGGTAGCCATTAACGCCGCTGTGGCGCCCGGCCCAGCGCCGGTATCGCGCTTAGCGCCAAGGTTGGTACGTCTTGGCCGTCGCGTAAAATCGGCCACGGGTCCCCAGGATGAGCAGCACGCGCATGAAATCGTCGGGACGGCTCGGCGCCGAGGGCGACACGCCTGCTCGTCTGAATAAATATCCCGCCTTCGCTTACAGAATTTGGCACGGAATGGCGGCGTCCGCGTGGTTTCCGCTGCTGGCGCGAAATCGTTTCGCGGTGTCGCCGAGCCGTGTTCGCCGTGCTCTAGCGGTGTCGGGGTGCTCGGTCCTCAACTCAGGTTTGAATGTCGCGCAGAAACTCATTTTCGCCAAACGCATCGCCGCGTGCAAAATCAACGACCCGCCGATTTTTGTCATCGGGCACTGGCGTACCGGAACCACATTTCTTCACGAATTGCTCGCTCTCGACGAGCGGTTCGCCGCCCCTAGCACGCTTGAATGTTTCACGCCCGGTCATTTTCTGGTTTCCGGCTGGTTCATGCGCAGGCTCGCATTCCTTCTCCCGGCAAAACGGCCGATGGACAACATGCGCTTTGGCTGGGAGCGGCCGCAGGAAGACGAGTTCGCGCTGCTGAATCTTGGACTGCGCTCGCCATACGAGAAAATCGCATTCCCCAATCGCGGGGCCGATTGCCGCGCGTATTTGAATATGACGGAAGTGTCGCCGGCGCAGGTGGAAGCCTGGAAAGCCGGGCTTTCGGGTTTTTTGCAGCAACTGATTTTTCGCCGCAACAAGGAGAAGAAGCAGCCGGGCGCAGCCGTGCGCGTCGTTTTGAAATCTCCCGCGCATACGGCGCGCATCCGGATCCTGCGGCAGATGTTTCCCGCCGCCAAGTTCATCCATGCCGTGCGCGACCCTTACGCCGTTTTCGCGTCGACGGTCAGGTTTTGGCGTGCGATGTACGAAACACAAGGTTTCCAGAAGATCAAATACGACAAACTGGCAGCCAGCGGATGGTCCATCGAGAACGACGTTCTTGAGAGCATGGAGCTGCTGTACCGCGACTTTTTCACTCAAATGGCGGACATCCCTCCACAATGTATCTGCGAGGTGAGATACGAGGATCTCGTCCGTGCGCCAGTCGCCGAGATGAGCCGAATATACGGCCAATTGCGGCTCGGTCCATTCGAGCCGGCGCAACAAAAGATCGGCGCGCATCTTCTCGAGCTCGACGAATACAAGCCGAATACGCATCGGATGTCAGACGAGCAGGAGTCGAAAGTCAGGCAGCGTTGGCGCTGGTATTTCGACCGGTTCAATTACCCGATGTGATGCGCCATGCCGCGCCGGCAGGATTGGCGCTGGGGCCGGCCCGCACTAGCCGGCCGTCGCGCTGACGCGCAGCCCGACCAGCCGTTCAAGCGTGGCGGCATCGTTCTTGAGCGCCGCCGACGGCGCGCGGTGCACCACCGCGCCGCGCTCCAGGACGACCGCCTCGGCGGTCAAGTCGAGCGCGATTTCGGTGTGCTGCTCGACCAGCAGGATGGCGATCTTGCGGTCGGCCAGCATCAGCCGCATGGCGGCGATCATCTCGTCGACGATGACCGGGGCGAGGCCCTCGAACGGCTCGTCAAGCAGCAGCAGCGCCGGGTTGGTCATCAGCGCGCGCGCCGTCGCCAGCATCTGCTGCTCGCCGCCGGAAAGCTGATTGCCCATGTTGCCGCGGCGTTCGGAAAGGCGCGGGAACAGCTTGAAAACGGCGGCGAGATCCCAGGCGCCCGGCCGTGCCGCGACGGTCAGGTTTTCGTCCACCGTCAGCGAAGGAAATATCTCGCGTTCCTGCGCCACCCAGCCGATGCCGCTCACGGCGCGGGCATAAGGCGGCTTGCGCGACATGTCGGCGCCGCGCCAACTGAGCTTGCCGCCGCGCAATTGCGTGTAGCCCATGATGGTCAGCAGCAGCGTCGACTTGCCGACGCCGTTGCGACCAAGCAGCGCGAGGCTTCCGTGTTCGGGCAGTTCGAGCGAGACGTCGTGCAACACCACCGCCTCGCCATAACCCGCGGTGACGTGCTCAAGCCGCAGAAGCGGTTCAGCCATGTTTGCGCTTCCCCAGATAGACCTCGCGCACGCCGGGGTCGGCGGCGATCTGGGCCGGCGAGCCTTCGGTGAAAACGGCGCCGCCCACCAGCACGATGATGTGGGTCGCGAAGCGGAAAACCACATGCATGTCGTGTTCGATGAACAACAAGGTCAAATCGTCAGACAGGCTCGCCACCACTTCGAAAATATCGCCCGATTCTTCCTGCGGCACGCCGGCGGCCGGTTCATCGAGCAGCAGGACCTTCGGCCTGGTGGCAAGCGCAAGCGCGATTTCCAACAGGCGCTGGCGGCCGTAGGGCAATTCGCGCGTCGCCTGGTAGCAGCAATCGCCGAGCCGCAGCCGGGCCAGAATGTCGTAGGCTTCCTCGATCGCCTCGCGATGCACCGCGATGTTCTGCCAGAACCTGCCGGCGAGGTTTCGCCGCTCGATGACCGCGAGCGTGACCGCTTCCAGCGCGTTGAGGCCGGAAAAGAGCGTGTTGATCTGGAAGGTGCGCGCGAGCCCGCGGCGCACGCGATCCTGCGGCTCGAGACCGGTAATGTCCTCGCCGCCGAGAACGATCCGTCCGGCATTCGGCGTGAGCATGCCGGTCATCAGGTTGATCAGCGTGGTCTTGCCGGCTCCGTTGGGCCCGATCAGCGCGTAACGCGCGCCGGCCGGCAGCGTGAGATCGATGTCGCGCGCGACCACCAGCGAGCCGAAGCTCATCGACAGCCCGTGCGTCGCCAGGGCGGGCGCGCTCATCGCGGCCTCCATCGTGCCCAGATTTTCGACAGGCCGCCGAGGATGCCGTTGGGCAGAAGGATCACCACCACCACCAGCAATATGCCGATCCAGAAATACCAGTACTGCGGCGCGATGCCGGAGAACTGGTCGCGCGCGACCATGAAGATGGCCGCGCCCACGAGCCCGCCATAGAGCCTGCCGGCGCCGCCCAGCACCAGCATCACCAGCAGTTCGGCCGAGCGCTCGAAACTGAGCGAATCGAGCGCGACGGTCGAGGTGGTTTGCGCGATCAGCGCGCCGGCGGCGCCCGCGATCGCCGCGGCGATGGTGTAGATCTTGCGGATATGCGCGCGGCTCGGCGCGCCGATCGCCGGCATGCGCACGGAATTTTCCCGGATGCCGCGCAGCGCCAGGCCGAAGCTGGAGTGGATCAGCCGCCGCGCGCCGAGAAACACCACGAACAGCACGGCGAGCGAATAGCCGTATGCGGTATAGCCGTAGAGGTCGAATTTGAAATGGCCGAACAGCGGCCAGATGTTGACGCCTTGCAGGCCGTCGCTGCCGCCGGTGAGCCATCCGGCGCTGTTGCCCGCCTCCTGGAGCAGCAGGCCGAGGCCGAGCGTGATCATGATCAGCGTCAAATGGCGAAAGCGCGCGACCACGAAACTCGACGCATAGCCGAGCGCCGCGGCGGCGGCGGTGCCGGCGACGAGCCCGGTCAGCGGCTCGCCCCAGACGAATTTCGAGAACAGGCCGGCGGCGTAGGCTGCGGTGCCGAAGAAAGCGGCGTGGCCGAGCGACACGATGCCGGCGTAGCCGAGAATGAGATCGAGCGACAGCGCGAAGAGGGCGGTGATCGCGACCTGATTGGCTAGCTGGAGATACGACGGCAAAAAGAAAAACGGCAGCAGCGTTGCGAGCCAGAACACGGTCTCGATCGGGTGCCAGCGCGTCTGCGCCTTGAGATATCCGACCGGCGCCGAGATGGTGTCCGAGGCGGCGGACATTGGCTAGCGCCTCCCGAACAGGCCGACCGGCCGCCACATCAGGATCGCCAGCATCACCAGGTAGATCAGGAATGCGCCAAGCTGCGGCACGTAATACTTGCCGGCGATGTCGCTCACCCCGATCAGGATGGCCGCGGCGAGCGAGCCGACAATGGAGCCGAGCCCGCCGACCGAGACGACGATCAGCACGTAAATCAGGTAAGTGAACGAGAACGACGGGTCGAGGCCGACGATCTCGATCGCCAGAGCGCCGCCGAGGCCGGCAAGCCCGGAGCCGAGAGCGAAGGTGACGGCAAAAGTGCGCTCGACGTTGATGCCGAGCCCGCTCGCCATGCGCTGGTTATCGACCGCGGCGCGCACCTGCGCGCCGAAGCGGGTGTATTCGACCGTTGCGACCAGCACGAGCGTGATCACGGCGCCGACGCCGATCAGGAACAGCCGGTAGGCCGCGATATCGAGCCCGAGCACGTTGAACGAGCCGCGCATATAGGCCGGCACGTCGATCGGCTGCTGCGTGGTGCCGAAGCAATACGCGGCGATGGCGACCGAAATGAAGGCAAGCCCGATGGTGAGCAGGACCTGATCGAGGTCGCTGGCGCGGTAAAGCCGCCGGTACAGCACGCGCTCGAACGCGACGCTCACCAGGGCGGTAACGGTGAAGGCCATGGGCAGCGTTGCGAAGAACGGCCAGTGGAAATTCTGGATCAAAAACACAGTGACATAGCCGCCGAGCATGGCGAAGGCGCAGTGCGCCAGATTGACGAAATTCATCAAGCCGAGCGTCACCGACAGGCCGACCGAAAGGATGAACAGCAGCATCCCGTAAGCGATGCCGTCGAACAAAACCCCGAAGACGGGCGGGAGCATGGCGGCGGTCAGCGCTCCTTGGCGGGTGATCGTGCCTGACACTCTATTGGCGGCGATTCATAATGGAAGGGGCGACCGCGTGGGCCGCCCCCGCCGGAGCAGAATCGCAGCCGCCGGCTACTTCTTCATCATCGCCTCGTGCACCGGGTCCTTCACGTTCGGGACCCTGGCGAATTCGACGTTGACCAGCTTGCCGCCGACTTTTTCGACCCGCTGGATGTAGATGTTTTCGATCGCGTCACGGGTGGCCGGATCGATCATCATCGGGCCGCGCGGGCTCGTCCACTTGGTGCCCTTCATTGCCGCGATCAGCTTGTCTGCGTCGGCGTCGCCCTTGGTCTTTTTGAGGCCATCATAGATGAGCGTCATGCCGTCGTAACCGCCGGCGGAGAAGAAGTTCGGGTTGGCGCCACCGAATTCCTTGCGGTAGGCGGCGACAAATTCCAGATTGGTCTTGTTCTTGAGGTTGTGGTCGTAAGGCGAGGCGCTGATGATGCCGAGCGCGGTGTCGCCCATGTTCTTGAGCGCAGAATCGTCGGTCAGTTCCTGCGTACCCATCACTTTGACCTTCTTGGTGTCGATACCGCGCTCGGCGAAAGCCTTGCCGATGGCAGCCGGCTGCGCCCCGCCGGGGATGAACACAAAGATCGCTTCCGGATTGAGATCCTTGGCGCGCTGCACATAGGCCGAGAAGTCGGGATTGGCGACCGCCATCCGCACCGAGCCGACGATCTCGCCGCCGCCCGCCTTGAAGCCCTTGATGAAGCCCGCTTCTGAATCGTGGCCCGGCGCATAGTCGGACACCATCGTGTAGGCCTTTTTGATGCCGCTCTTGGCCGCCCAGTTGCCGAGCGTCTCTGTCACCATCGACAGCGTGAACGCCGCGCGTGTGCAGTAGGGCGACTTGTCGACGATGATTGAGGTTGCCGCGTTCATGATGACGGAAACCTTCTTGGCTTCGGCCGAAACGCCGCAGCCGGCGATCGCGTTCGGCGTCAGCAGCCAGCCGGCGAGGATGTCGACCTTGTCGCGCACGACGAGTTCCTCGGCGAGCCGCTTGGCGACGGGCGGCGCAATGCCGCCGACGTCTTTGCGGATGATCTCGATCTTCTTGCCGGCGACGGTGTCGCCGTGCTGCTTCATGTAAAGCTTGATGCCTTCGTCGACCTGCTTGGCGCCGTCGGCAAACTGGCCCGAATAGGGCAGAATGACGCCGACCTTGATGGTGCCTTGCGCCTGGCCGGCAACCGGCATCAGGCTCGCCGTCAACAGCGCGGCGCCCGCGAGCAGAATACGTTTCATTGTCGTCCTCCCCTGAATATTTATGTTTTTATTGGCGAACAGAATGCCCCAGTTTTCGCGTAAAGAAAAGCGCCGCGAAATTACATTCGCGGCGCGGCAAATCGGATCGTCGGGACTCCAATCAGTTGGAGTGGCCCCAATGCGGGAATTCTCAGCCCAAAGACAGGGTGGCCTGCTCGTATTTCCCGGTGCCCATCTTCCCGTCCGGGAAAATGCCGTGGGCCGCGATCCATTCGAAGGATTCTTCGTAGACCTCTTTGGTATAGGGCTCGAACACCAGCCGCTCACCCGGTCCCCATCGCCGCGTATCCATTTTCGTGTGGAAGCGGTCGGGGAATTCGTTCGTGTAATAGTGCGTATAGAGTTCGGGCCGCAGGTCAATGTCGCGCTGCGCTCTGCGCAATGCGCGGAAGAATTTGCGCAGGTCTTCCGGGTCGGGATTGCCGTGGATCATGGTGCCGATCATGAAGGTCGTGTCGATGACCTTGCGGAACCCGAGCTGCTCGGCGAAGTAATAGGGCCCGCCGAACAGGCTGACCGCCGGAGCCTTGCCCTCGAACAACAGCTCCATGCGCTTGAACAGCATGCCGTCCGCGTAATTCAGGTTCAGCTGCGCGGGCGTGAGATAGGCTTCCAGCGCCTGCACGGTCGAGTAATGACTGCCGGATTGGAAGCCGACCGAGATCGGCACGCCGGCGAGACCGGCCGGATCCATCACTTTCGAATCCGCCGGCACGAAAATGCCGGACGGCGCCACCGAATAGACGTCAGTATACATTTTTCCGTGGCCGTTGGAGGCCGCGACGTTGACCGTCCAATGACAGGCGCAGCTCACATTGGCCTTGCGCCCTTCCTCGAACGATTGATAGGCGCCGTTGCTGCCCTTGTCGTGGATTTTGCCGTCGGTCGCGCGCATCAGCTCGCGAAATTCGTAGTCGAGACCTTCCTGGCGGAAATAATCCTTTTCCTCGGCCACCCATTCCTGCAACCGGAAATGCGGCTCAATGAGGAATTTCGGCATGCTTCGCTCTCCCCTAGGTTGTCGGCAGCAGGATTGTTCTTATGGTCAGGTCTATTTGTGCCTGGCGCGTATAGCGAAAACTGGTGCAAAGATATCATCCATATTAATACGAAAATCAAATTTCCGGTTCGCCCAATGAATTGATCGCATCGGCGCGACAAGTGCGACGCGGTGGGCCAAAGTCGTGGGCCAGATTTGCGGGCCAGGGCCGCTTGTCAGGCGCGGCTATTTCGTTCCGTACATTCGATCGCCGACGTCACCGAGACCCGGTAGGATATAGCCGCTCTCGGTGATGCCTTCGTCGATCGCAGCCGTGAAAATCGGAACCTCGGGGTGGCGGCCGTGGAGCCTTTCGACCGATTGCGCGGTGGCCAGCACGCACACGATGCGCACGGTATTGGCGCCGCTTTCCTTGAGGCGGTCGACGGCGGCCACCGCCGAATTTCCGGTCGCCAGCATGGGGTGGAGTACCAGCGCGTTGCGCTCGGCCATGTCGTCGGGAGCCTTGAAGAAATATTCGACGGCGACCAGCGTGCGCGGATCGCGGTAAAGGCCGATATGGGCGACGCGGGCCGACGGCAACAGCTTGAGGACGCCGTCGAGAAATCCCGTGCCGGCGCGGCCGACGGGCGCCAGCACCAGTTTCTTGCCGGCGAGGACCGGCGACGACATTTTGGCGAACGGGGTTTCGATCTCGATCTTCTCCAGCGCAAGGTCGCGCGTCGCCTCGTAGCAGAGCAGGGCGCCGATCTCCCCGAAAAGTTCGCGAAACACTTTTGTCGATCGCGTCTTGTCGCGCAACAGCGTGAGCTTGTGTTGCACCAGCGGGTGATCGACGATGGTCAGGTTTTTCATGGCAAATCTCAAAACACCGTGCCGTCGCTGATGACCTTGAGCGGCGGGCCGCCGTCCGTGCGCATCTGCGTTGCGAGCTTGCGTCCGGCGGCCCAGGTGCCGCCTTCGAGTAGCGCGCCGAGTGGAAAAACGTCGCGCGACACGCCGAGACGCTCACGCACCAGCGGCGCCAACCGGTCGAGCAGGGCGACGGTGAGCGCGCGCCACTCGACCACAAGGGCGGAGTCGACCGCATGCGGCCGCGCGGCGGCTTCCGGCTCGCGCAGCGCGATCACGTTCGAGTCCACGAACAGCCCGCCATTGCGGTATTCGGCAAGCCCCGTTAGGCCGTCGACATCGGTGACGGCGATGCCGGCAGTCTGCAGCGGTTCGATCAGCGAATAGGCGAGCCACTGGGAAAGCTTGTGCAGCGGCATCATGCCGTTGCTGGCGTCGGTGCGGCGGATCGCAGGGTGACGCCAAGTGTCGCCAAGCGACAGGCCGCCAAGCATCAGCCGGTTTGGCCAGATCGCGCCGAGATGCAGAAGCAATTCGTGCAGGATGGCAGGCGCCGGAAGCGCCGTCGTGCCCGCCGCCAGATAGTCGAACAGCCCGCCGGGCCGTGCGCCGTCGCGCCGCGCGAATATCGCCTCGTTGTCGAGCATGGCGCGGCCGAGGCGCGCAAGCAGCGCCGCGCGGCCTTCAAGCCCGGTCATCGGGTTGGCGTCGTTGACGGCAAAGTCGCGCTCGAGATCGGCGGCGGTCAGCGCCGCGAGCCGCCTCCCGTCGGCACGCAAGGGATCGCGGGCATCGTCGGAGAAGCAACCCGCCTCGAACATACGCAAGCTTGCCAGGGCCAGTCCTTCCGAGCGGCCTGCGATGAGGCCGGTCTTTGCGTCGCGATAGCGCCACCCGGGCCCGGCGCCGGCGTCGAGCAGGACCGAAACGATGGCGAGATCGAATTCGGCGCGCGCGCGCGATGCGGCGTCGCGCCACGCAGCCCTGGCCGCGATTGCGGCCCACAGGTCTTGCCCGCCGAAAACGAAATGCCGCCAGCGCGCGTGCAGCAGCACTCTGAGGTCCGGATAGTTCTCGCGAATGACGCCGGCGACGAAATCGGCGGCCGGCTCAAGCTTGCCGGGATCGGCGCGGAAATTTGCCAGATCGCCGGCCAGTCCCGCCGTGAGCATTTCATCGGCGCGTTCGCGTACGGCTGCGGCCGAGAGCAGGGCCAGCGCCGTCTTGCGCTCGGAATCGATTTTATTTGCAAGCCCGAGAATGGTCAGAACTCGTCGAGCTTGCGGCCGACCACCTTCTTGAGCTCGTTTGCGCTCGGCACCTGGTCGGGTGTGAAATAGCCGGCGGCCTTTTTCGCCTCGAGCTCGACCTGCGCGTCGGGCGGCACCAGATCGGCGGGGATCGAGACGCGTTCGCCGATTTCGATCCCTGAGCCGACGATGGCGTCGTATTTCATGTTCGACATCGAAACGAAGCGGTCGATGCGCGTGATGCCGAGCCAGTGCAGCACGTCCGGCATCAACTGCTGGAAACGCGCATCCTGAACGCCGGCCACGCATTCGGTGCGCTCGAAGTAAGTCGCCGCCTGGTCGCCGCCTTCCTGCCGCTTGCGCGCGTTATAGACCAGGAACTTGGTGACCTCGCCGAGCGCGCGGCCTTCCTTGCGATTGTAGACGATGAGACCGGCGCCGCCGCCCTGCGCCTCTTTCACGCATTCGGCGATCCCGTGGATGAGATACGGCCGGCAGGTGCAGATATCGGAGCCGAAAACGTCGGAGCCGTTGCACTCGTCGTGCACGCGGCAGGTGAGGGTGCGCTTGCGGTCGGCGATCGCCGCCGGATCGCCGAATATGTAGAGCGTGATGCCGCCAATCGGCGGCAGGAATACCGACAAATCGGGCCGCGTCACCAGTTCCGGATAGGCGCCGCCGGTGTGCTCGAACAGCGTGTGGCGCAATTTGTCTTCGCTGACGCCGAAGCGTTTGGCGATCCCCGGCAAATACCAGACCGGATCGACCGCGGCCTTGGTGACCGCGATGTCGCCGCCGGCGCGCACGATCTCGCCGTCGGTCTTCACGCCCCAGCCGCCGCCGGCAAATTCGGGGATGGTCAACCGCGCCTTCGTGACGGCGATGGTCGGGCGGATGTCGAGGCCTTCCGCGATTTCGCGCGCAAATTCCTGCGATACGAGATGCCCCCAGGGGTCGAGCGAGACGATCCGCTCCGGATCGCTCCACTGCGGGAACGGACCGACATTGACCACCGGCGAGGTGTTGGTGAGGTCCGGCCGCGCGATCGGATTGAGCGCGCCGGACGAAACCGCGAGCGCCCGATAGACCGCGTAAGAGCCGCCATGCGCGCCGATCGCGTTGCGGTCGCCGGCGGATGTAACTGTGCCGATCACCGGCCCGCGTTCGCGCGCCGTTGCGGCGCCCCACTTGATCGGAAAGCGGCCGGGCGCGCGGTGGCCGGGGTGCGAGGTGAGCCTGATGTGGCCGTCGCGGTTCGTGGACATGAGATTGCCCCACAAAAGCAAAAAGCCCCTTTCGGCGGACCGAAGAGCGGCTTCAAAAAAACAATATAAGGGAGCCTCGCACCCGACTCAAGGCCCGCGAAACGCCCGGTTTTTTGGGCTCTCCTCAGGCAACGCGCGCGTCCGAGCGCATGGACTCGAGCTTGTGAATAATGCGGTTGGCAAAAACGGCGGTGGCCAATGGGAGGTTGCGGCCGCGAAGCTGGCCGAAAACAAGATTGGCCTTGGGCACGTCGCGGTCGTCGATGTCGCGGGCGACGAGATCGAGATTGTTGCCGTCGGGCAGGGTGCCGATGGCGATTTGAAACGAGATGAGGTCCGCCTGGCTGACGACGCCGCGCAGCATCTCGAAAGAATTGGATTGAACGACAATGTTGAATGCGAGCCCGGTGCGCGCCGTCACTTCGTCGAGCAACTGCCGGCCGCCGATCGAGCGCTCGGGCAGCGCCACCGGATAGTCGGCGCAATCGTGCAGACGGACCTTTCGCTTTTTTGCCAACGGATGCTTTTTCGTCATGACCGCGACGAGGCGCTGCTCGAGCGTGATCAGCGGCTGGAAATTGGCGAGCAACGGCGGACGGAAAACCAGCACCAAATCCACGGCGAAGGATTCGAGCGCGGCCATGGCATATTCGTGGTCGACCACCTTCACCTCGAAGCCGACCTTGGGATGCCCTTTGCGGAATTCGGCGATGGCGCGCGGCAGGAAATCGAGCGCCAGCGCCTGGCTACAGGCGATCCGCACCGTGCCGCGGCGCAGGCCCTTGAGATCCTCGATCTGCGATTTGACCCGCGCGACCTCGTCCTGCTGCTTGCGCAGGTAGTTGACGAAAAGTTCGCCGGCCGTGGTCAGGCGCACGCCGCGCGGCATCCGCTCGAACAGCTGCGCGCCCAGTTCCTTCTCCAGGTCCATGATGCGCCGGTTGACCGCCGACGCCGTGACGTTGAGCTGCTCGGCCGCCTTGCGGATCGAGTGCGAGCGGGCGACTTCGTCGACATAGTCGAGAATGCGCAGGTGCTTCATGCGCTGCCTTTTTCGAGCGATGCTTTTTCGGCAACACTCTAGCAAAAAATCAGCAGCAGAAGGCAACACTCAACCGGTCTAGCCTGACTGGCATCACACTTGCCTGAGCAATGCCTCATGCTCTTGCCGTCAAACGCACCCGTTGGACCTCGCCTTTGGCGGAAATTCACCGTGGACGCACGGGCTGCCGGACCCGTCGCTCATCAACCCCACTGTCCCTACGAGGAGTGCGCATCATGACTTTGACCCGCCGTTCATTGCTCATCGCGTTGACTGCCGCGATCGGGCTTGCCGTACCGCTTGCCGCCGCGACCCCGGCTGCCGCAGAGACCAAGCTCAAGATGGTGCTGAACTGGAAATACCAAGGGCCGCAGGGCTGGTTCTTCCTCGCCCAGGACCGGGGTTATTTCAAAAAGGCGGGCATCGACATCACGATGGACCAGGGCAACGGATCGGGCGCGCCGATCCCGCTGGTGGCGAGCGGCACTTATGATGTTGGCTTCGGCGACATCAACGCGCTGATCCAATTCGCGGCTACCAAGCCGGAAGAAGCGCCGATCGCGGTCTACGTCATGTACAACCAGCCGCCCTTCACCATCGCCGTGCGCGCCGACAGCACCATCAAGTCGCCGAAGGATCTGGAAGGCAAAACGCTTGGCGGCGCGGCCGGCGACGGCGCGCTCAAGCTCTTCCCCGCCTTCTGCAAGATCGCCAAGATCGACTGCACCGGGATCAAGATCACCAACATGCAGCCGAGCCTGCGCGAGCAAATGCTGATGAACAAGCAGGTCGACGGCGTGTTCGGTTACGTCAATACCATCCGCTTTTCCGCCAAGCTGATGCACGTCGAGGACAAGGACATCCGCTACATCAAATATGGCGACTACGGCATGGACCTCTATTCGAACGCGATCATCGTCTCCAAGAAGCTGACGAAAGAGCATCCGGAGGTGGTGAAGGGTCTCATCGAAGCGATCAACCATGGTCTCGAAGATGCCCTGAAGGAACCGGCCGCCGCCATCGATGCGGTCGCCAAACGCGAGCCTCTGATCAACAAAAAGGTCGAGCGCGAACGCTTCGACGCGACCTTGCAGGACGAGATGAACTCGCCGGAGATCGCCAAGATCGGCGTCGGCAATGTCGACAAGGCGCGGCTGAAGAAGTCGATCGAAATCCTCGTCGAAGCGCAGAAATTGCCGCGCACGCCGACGGTTGATGAAATCTACACCGACGCCTTCATGCCCCCGGCGGCCGAACTGCCGAAGAAGCTGTTCTGACCGGACAAAGACAAAGCCGCCCCTTGAATTGCGGGGGGGCGGCAAATCTCTCGGGGGAAGTGCGGAGAGCCTGGCGCGATGGATCTCAAACTCGGCGGGCGCGTCGCCATGATCACCGGCCCGGCCAAGGGGATGGGCGCGGCGATTACACTCGCCTTTGCCGCGGAGGGCGCGAAACTGGCGCTGGTCGGCCGCGACGTGTCTGCCATCGCGCCGGTTGCGCAAGCGGCGAAGGCGGCGGGGTCGGAGGCGATCGTGGTGCCCTGCGATCTCACCAAAGCCGATCAGTGCGTCGCGGCCGCGGAAAAGACCAAGGCGTCCTATGACGGCCGCATCGACATCCTGGTCAATGTGGCGGGCGGTTCCGGCCCGGTCGGCAAGCCGGGCATCGAGACGACCCCGGAGGAATTCGAGGACATCGTCCGCCTCAACATGAACGGCTGCTTTCACACGATGCGCGCCGCGCTGCCGACCATGATCGCGCAAAACTACGGCAAGATCGTCAATGTCGGCGGCACGTTTGGCATGCGCGGGCGGGCCGGGCGCATGGCCTATTCGGCGTCGAAGTGGGGTCTGCGCGGCATCACCAAGAGTTTCGCGCTCGAGGTTGGCCAATACAACATCAACGTCAATTGCGTCGCGCCCGGCATGGTGGACGGGCCGCGATTCCGCGATAAGGTCTGCGCCGACATGGCCAAGCGCTACGGCATCAGCCTCGAGGAGGCAGCGCAGCGTCACGCGGCCGAATATGCATTAAAGCGCGTCACCGTCGACAGCGACATCGCAAATGCCTGCCTGTTTCTGGCAAGCGATGCCGCGCGCCAGATCACCGGCATCGACCTGCCGGTCGACGGCGGTTGGGCCATGCTGTGAGGGTAAAATGAACGCGGACCTCGTCATCAATAACGGCAAGGTTGTCTCACCCGATGCGGTGATCGAGGCGAGCGTTGCCGTCAAGGACGGCCGCATTCTCGTCGTGGGTTCGGCCGAAGCGATGCCTGCGGCCAACGAAACGCTGGACGCCGCCGGCCTGCATGTTCTTCCGGGCGCCATCGACGTGCACGTGCATTTTCGCGACCCGGGTTATCCGCACAAGGAAGACTGGGAGAGCGGCACCGTGGCGGCGGCCTTCGGCGGCGTCACCACCGTCTTCGACATGCCCAACACCATCCCGCCGACCGGCACCGCCGATATCCTTGCGGCCAAGCACGCGATCGCCGCCGCGAAAGCGCATATCGATTTCGGCCTTTATGGCCTGCTCGGCGACGACACCATCGCCAGCGTGCCGGAGTTGGTGGCAGGCGGCGTCATCGGCTTCAAGCTCTATATGGGCAACACGTTCGGCAGGATTCCCTCGCCCGACACCGGAGCGACGCTGGAAGCCTTTGAAGCGGTGGCGGCGACGGGAAAGCGGATTTCGCTGCACGCCGAGAACAACGACATCATGGAGCGGCGGCAGAAGCGGCTGATGGCGGCCGGCAAGCGCGACCAGTGGGCGCATCTTGCCGCGCGTCCGAACGTGGTCGCCGTGGAAGCGGTGAGCCGGGCCGCACTCCTCGCCGAGTGGACCGGCGCGCGCATCCATGTGCTGCATATTTCGACGGCCGAGGAGCTGCGGCCGCTGCGCGAAGCAAAAGACCGCGGCGTCGACATCACCGGCGAAACCTGCCCGCATTACCTCATGCTCTCGACCGATGACTACAAGCGCTTTCCCGGCGTCATCGCCGTCAATCCGCCGGTGCGCGAGGCGAAGAACCAGGCGCCGATCTGGAAGGCCCTGCTTGACGGCACCATTGACCTCATTGCCACCGATCACGCCCCGCACGCGCCGGAGGAAAAAACCCGCAACGACATCTGGGCCGTCGATTGCGGTTTCCCGGGGGTCGAGACGCAGATGCCGTTGATGCTGACCGAGGTGAATGCGGGACGCATGTCGATTTCCGACTATGTGCGCATGAGCGCCTTCAATCCGGCGCGCATCTGGGGCCTTTACCCGCGCAAAGGCGCCATCGTGCCGGGCGCCGATGCCGATATCGCTATTGTCGACCTTGCCCGCGCCGAAACCATCGACGACGCCAAGCTGCACTCGCGCTCGAAAATATCGCCCTGGAACGGCCGCAAGGTCAGGGGCTTGCCCATCCATACCATCGTGCGCGGCCGCTTCGTGATGAAGAACCGCGCGCTTGTGCCGGCGACAAAAGGTTGGGGCCGATCGGTGCACGCTATCCAGCGGATGCCGGAACCGGCCTTGCGCAACGGCGAAACCACGATGCAGGCGATTGCCCCGGCCGCCAAGCGCAAGGACAACGCCGCATGACCTCCGCCGCCGACGCACCGCGCAACCCGGAGACGTTCGTCGAGCTGGAAAACGTGACGTTGACTTACGGGCGCGGCGAGAAACAAATCGTTGCGCTCGGCAACACCGACCTGCGCGTCGGTCAGGGCGATTTCGTGGCACTCGTCGGCCCCTCGGGCTGCGGCAAATCGACGATCCTCAAACTGGTGACCGGGCTGATCAATGCCAGTACCGGCTATGTCTATGTCGCCGGCCGCGAGGTCGGCGCCGAACAGGTGCGCGTCGGCATGGCGTTCCAGAATCCGACCATGCTGCCGTGGCTCACCGTGCGCGACAACGTCATGCTGCCGCTCAAGATCGTGCCGCCGTTCCGCCAGGAATATGCCGAGAAGCGCAAGAGCGAGTTCCGCGACCGTGCCGACGCGCTGCTCAAGGAAGTCGGTCTTGGCGCGTTTGGCGACAAGCACCCCTGGCAGCTTTCCGGCGGAATGTTGCAGCGCGCTTCGTTGTGCCGAGCCCTGGTGCATGAGCCGCAACTGCTGATGCTCGATGAGCCGTTCGGCGCGCTCGACCAGTTCACCCGCGAGGAATTGTGGAGCGTCATGCAGGAGCTGTGGATGAAGCTCAGGCCCACGGTCGTCCTCGTCACGCATGACTTGAAGGAAGCCGGTTATCTCGCCAACCGCATCTGCGTGATGCGCACGCGCCCGGGCCAGATCATCGACGACGCCGAAGTGCCGTTCCCGCGGCCGCGCACCATCGAGATGTCCTATCTGCCGGAATTCGTCACCATGACGCAGCGGCTGCGCCAGCTCATCGTATCGGCCCGGCCGGTGAAGGAGACCGTGCAATGACCCCGCAGTTGCGCCGCCGCGTCGCATCGACGGCCTTCATTATCGGCTTTTTCCTGCTGTGGGAGGCGCTGTGCTGGGCATTCAACGTCAGCGATATCGTGTTGCCGAAGCCGAGCCAGATTCTGATTACACTTGTTCAGCGCATGCCGGCGCTGTGGCCGCACACGTTGCAGACGCTTTACACGACGCTGGTCGGATTTGCGCTCGGCATCGTTATCGGTATTTTCCTCGGCGTGGTCATCGGCTCCTCGCGCCTCGCCTACGACGTCGCCTATCCGCTGCTGGTCGGCTTTGCCTCCATACCGAAAGTGGCGGTTGTTCCGATTTTCGTTCTCTGGTTTGGCGCCGGCACCATTCCGGCGGTGCTCACGGCGATGATCATGAGCATCTTCCCGATTGTTGTGAACGTGGCAACAGGACTCGCCACGACCGAGCCGGAACTCGAGGACGTCATGCGGGCGCTGCGCGCAAGCAAGCTCGACATTTTGTGGAATGTCGGCCTGCCGCGCACGATGCCCTATTTCTTCGCGTCGCTGAAGGTCGCGGTCACGCTCGCCTTTGTCGGCACCGTGATCTCGGAAACGGTGGCCTCGAACCGCGGCATCGGCAACGTGATGATGATCGCGAGTTCGAATTTCGACGTGCCGCTTGTATTTGCCGGCCTGATGATCCTCGCGGTCATGGGCGTCGCGCTCTACGCGGTCTTTTCACTGATCGAAGGGCGCATTACCGGCTGGGCGCACCGCAAGGACGAGTTTGCGATGGGCTGAGCTAACGTGCCGGCAGCAGCGATTTTGCCAGCATGACATGCGCGCCTTTGTTGACGTTCACCAGTTGGGTGACGTGGACATCGGCGGCAATGCTGCACAATGTGTAAGCGTCGGCGGCGGAAAGGCCGCCGCGACTGGAAATAAGGCCGACCATTTCGCGCACCGCATCTTGCGCGGCGCGGTCGAGATCCTCCTCGAAACTCATCGTGATCCAGTGCGAGGCGGTCTCCGCAAAGGGGCGGGTGAGGCGGGTGTTTTTCCCGATGCCGATGCGCAGGGTGCCGCGCAGCGCCGTCTCGATTGCTGTCAGGCAGACCTCACCATCGCCCTGCGCGGCATGGCCGTCACCAACCGAAAGAAGCGCGCCGGGATTGAACACCGGCAGATGCAGCGTCGCCCCGGCGCCCAGGTTCTTGTTGTCGATATTGCCGCCGAATGCGCGCGGCACGATCGAAGTCTGGGGGCCGTCCGCAGGCTGCGGCGCGACGCCGATGATGCCGAAAAAGGGATGCGCCTTGAGCTCAAGGCCCCAGGGCATTTTGATCAGACCGCGCTTTTGGTCGATGCCGGCGTGGATCACGCGGCCTTGCGGGAAGTCGTCGGCGAGCGTGCCCTTGCCGGTACGAATCGCGTTCCAGCCCCAGTCCTGGGCCAGCTCCATCGCCAAAATCTCAATGATGAGCTCGTCGCCGGGCATGGCGCCGGCCACCGCGATCGGGCCGGTCATGAAATGCGGACCCAGGCCCGTCGGAACCCGCGCCAGCACCTCGCGATGCTGCGGCGACACGGTAAAGCCCTGCGTGCCGTCGGGCAGTTCGTTCTCGTTTGCGGAAAGCGTTGTCACGACGACGGTATCGCCGGACTCTATTGTAAGGACGGGCGGAATTCTCGCGTCAAACGTGCCGCGATGCACTGTTTTTGTATCGGCAATGAGATTATGTGACCGGGCCATTTGACACCTTTGCGTGCGCTGCCGACTAGCCTGAGCTCTTGCCGGGTTCGTCGAGGATGCCGGCCGTCATCGCCAGGCGCACCAGCTCCGACAGGCTGTTTGCCGCCATTTTTGTCATCACGTTGGCGCGATAAATCTCAACCGTACGCGGGCTGATGCCGAGGTCGAAGGCGATGACCTTGTTGGGCTTGCCGGCGACCAGCCCTTCAAGCACCTGACGCTCGCGGTTGGACAGCGCGGCAAGCTTGTCATGGATTTCGGCGCGTTCGGCACTGCGTCTGGCGGCGCCGGCTTCCGCGCTCAAGGCGAAACGCACTGCGGCGAGCAGCAGGTCGTCGTCGAACGGCTTCTCCAGGAAATCGATAGCGCCGATCTTCATGGCGTCGACGGCCAGCGCGACGTCGCCGTGCCCGGTAATAACGATCACCGGAATGTCGAGCTTGAGCTCCTTGACACGGCGCAGCAGGTCGATGCCGGTGACGTCCGGCATGCGCACGTCGGTAATAATGCAGCCTGAACGGATTTCGGGCAGCATCTCCAGGAAAGCCTTGGCCGATTCGAAGCTACGCACCTTGATCCCCGCCGTCTTCAGCAGAAACTCGAGCGATTGGCGCACCGCCACGTCGTCGTCGATTGCGTAGACAATTGCTTCATGCTGCATCGTCGGCATTCCCTTCGTCCACGGCCATCAGCGTGAAGTTGAAGATCGTCCCGCCGCCCGGATTGCTTTCGACCCAAATGCGCCCACCATGCGCCTCGATGATGGTGCGCGAAATTGACAGGCCGACGCCCATGCCCTGACGCTTGGTTGTGACGAAAGGCTGAAACAGCTGCCGGGCGATTTCGGGAGCGATGCCCGGGCCGCTGTCGGCGACGCTGACCTTGATATGGGTATCCTCGGCCAGCGCCACCGCAATGGTGAGCTCGCGCGTCGGGGACTCCTCCATGGCTTCGATGGCATTGCGAATGAGGTTGAGCAGCACCTGCTGAATCTGCACGCGGTCGGCGAGAACGAGATCGGCGGTGGGGTCGAATTTGTAATGCACTCGAATGCCGCGGTCCTTGCCGCCCACCAGCGCGAGCGCGCTCGCCTCCTCCACAAGCTTGGTCACATTCTCGACGCGCCGCTCGCTTTCGCCACGGGAGACGAAATCGCGCAGCCGCCGGATGATATCGCCGGCGCGCATCGCCTGGTCGGCGGCCTTGTCGAGGGCATCGCGCAGGGTCGCCGCGCGCTCGTCGCTCGCGCCGTCGAGCAGCCGCTTCGAACCCTTGAGATAATTATTGATCGCCGACAGCGGCTGATTGAGTTCGTGCGCCAGTGTCGAAGCCATCTCGCCCATGGCGGTGAGACGCGAAATGTGGACGAGTTCGGCCTGCAGTTCCTGAAGGCGTGCCTCCGTCATTTGTCGTTCAGTCAAGTCGCGGATGAAGCCGGTGAAGAAACGTTGATTGCTGGAGCGCATCTCGCCTACCGCGAGTTCCATGGGGAATGTGGAGCCGTCCTTTCGCTGGCCGACGACGACGCGGCCGATGCCGATGATGCGGCGCTCGCCGGTGGTGAGGTAGCGGCGCAGGTAGCCGTCGTGGTTTTCCCGGTACGGCGAAGGCATCAGGCCTTTGACGTTCTGTCCGATCGCCTCATTGGCCCTGAAGCCGAACAGCCGCTCGGCTGCGACACTGAAGTATTGCATAGTGCCACGCTCGTCGATGACGATCATCGCCTCCGGCACGGTGTCGAGAATCGATTGCAGGTGTGCTTCGCGCGCGCGCGCGTCGAGCGCCATCGCATTCGCGCGATTGCGGTTGCGCTGCAGGGCTTCGCCGCTCCACGACACGCCAATGCCGATGATCGCAAACGCGGCGGTACTGATGAGTATCGTTCTGGAAAGGAATACCTCGGGGCCGACCATCAGGAACGCGGCGATGATGCCCAATAGGGTCGCCAGCGCCCCTGGACCCACGCCGCCGATGGCGGCGGAAATGAGGATCGGGGGCACGAAGTAAAGAAACAAAGTGTCATGCGGGAGAAACGGCGTCAGCAGTTCGCGCACGGCCAGCGCCAGCACCACGCAGGTCGGGGCGACGCCATAACGCAGAATGGCACCCCGCGAACGCCGATAAGGGGCTGTTTTTCCAGCAATTTTTCTCATGTGTCAGCCCGGCGAAAGCCCCCGTGTGCCGGCTGCTGCCGCCTCCGGGAAATCCCCTATGGAGAATATCTGAATTTCTGCCGCCGGTCGCCAGCAGTACTCGCCTAAGCATCCGATCAAGAAAGGATGAAGGCCATGTTGGCTCAGACCGCCGCCCGTACCGCCTCCGTACCCTCCGCCCGCGCCGCGCGGCCGGTTCCCGCAGTGGGCCCGCGCAGCACGAGCAACGCCATCGAATTCATGGGAGCGCCGATGCCTTTTGCCCGGGACGCCGAAATCTACGGCGAGAACGAGCCGGCTGAATACATCTACAAGGTGATCAGCGGCACCGTGCGCACCTACAAGGTGCTCAACGACGGCCGCCGTCAGATCGGCGCGTTCTATCTGCCGGGCGACACATTCGGCCTTGAGGTTGGCGATGTTCATACCTTTTCCGCCGAGGCGATCGTCGATTGCAAGGTCTTGGTGATCAGGCGCTCGAGCGTCGTCGGTCTCGCAGCCCGCGATACAGCGGTTGCCCGCGAATTGTGGGCGATGACCGCCAGAGAATTGCAACGCGTCCAGGACCACATTCTCTTGCTGATCAAGACCGCGCAGGAGCGGGTCGCCGGATTTCTCCTGGAGATGGCCGGCCGTTCGCCGAAATGCGACGAAATCAGCCTGCCGATGTCGCGCCAGGACATTGCCGATTATCTTGGCCTGACCATCGAGACCGTCTCGCGCACGCTGACCCAGCTTGAGAATTTGGCCGCAATCGCGGTGCCGACGTCGCGCCACATCGTGTTGCGCAACCGCGGTGCGTTGAACCGACTCAACCGCTGATGGCTAAGGAGGGGCTTGTCATGCAAGCGAAAGATGTGATGACCACCGAGGTCATTTCGGTGACGCCGGATGCAACGGTGCTTCAGGCGGCGCGGCTGATGCTGCAGCGTCACATCAGCGGCTTGCCCGTCATCGACAAATCCGGAGCGCTTGTCGGCATCCTGTCGGAAGGCGATTTCCTGCGCCGTCAGGAAACGCGCACCGAAAAGCGCCGTTCGCGCTGGCTCGAATTTCTCATGGGGCCGGGACGCATCGCCACGGAATACACGCACTCGCACGGCAGCAAAGTCAGCGAGGTGATGACCGACGATGTACGCACCGTTGATGAGAATGCGCCACTCGAAGACGTCGTACACCTGATGGAACGGTTTCGGATCAAGCGTGTGCCGACCACTCGCGGCGGCAAGGTCGTCGGCCTCATCACGCGGTCCAACATCATGCACGCCATGGTCAGCCTCGCGCGCAAGGCGCCGCCTGCGGCCAAGGATGACGCCGCCATCCGCGAGCGCCTGCTGGAAGAGGTGAAGAAGCAGGACTGGGCGCCGGTGACGACCATCAACGTCGTCGTTCACGACGGCGTTGTCGAGCTTTGGGGCGTGATCATCGACGAACGCCAACGCGAGGCACTCAAGGTCGCCGCGGAGAACATCCCTGGCGTCAAGGCGGTGAAGGATCACCTGGCGTGGGTCGAGCCGATGTCGGGCATTGCCATCGAGCCGAAGGAAGTCGCGCAATAGCGGGCCCGGCCATCCGTAGCGTCTCGCCGGTTTCATCTTCGACGGCATGCATTGGTTCGACTTTACCTTTATCGAAGTTCCGATCTCACGTGTGGTCTGCTGGCGGAACAGCCTCGTCAAGCATGATCGCGCGGCTGCGCCCGCGTGCCGCTTGGTATCGCCGATGCGCCCTGGATTTCCCTTGCCGACGTCGAGCGGGAATTCACCATCGGTTTCCGAAAACTCCCTGAAAAACGTGGGTTTTGACCTGCATCAAGGAGCGCGCGGGTGTTCTGCCCGATATTTGTTTTGTAGGTCCTCTTAAACATCCAGCCCAGCCAAAAACGGGATTGAACAATGGCGAACGCGCTCGCTCCCAGGAAAACGATGACGCTTGGCGAAGGGGGCATGGCAATCGCCCTCACGGCTCTCGCCTTTTTGTCGCTGGTCATTGCCGCGAAGGCCTACACGCCAGGCTACGCATTCCACGCCTATTTGTTCTGTGCGGCGAGCATTGCTGCCGTCTTCGCCATCATCAACCGCTATTACGAAAGGCCGGTGGAGCCCGCGCCGCTCTTCATAGACGGCAAGCCCAACTACAACATGGGGCCGGTCAAATTCGCGACCGCCGCCGCGATGTTCTGGGGCATCGCCGCGTTCGCCGTCGGGCTCTACCTCGCGCTTGAACTCGCGTTCCCCGATCTCAACCTGTTCCAGTGGATCAATTTCGGCCGGTTGCGACCGCTGCACACTTCCGCTGCCATTTTCGCGTTTGGCGGCAATACACTGCTCGCCACGTCATTCTATGTCGTGCAGCGCACCTGCCGCGCGCGACTTGCCGGCGATCTTGCGCCGTGGTTCGTCGTGCTCGGCTACAACATGTTCATCGTCATCGCCGGCACCGGCTACCTGCTCGGCATTACCCAGTCCAAGGAGTACGCCGAGCCCGAATGGTACGCTGACCTTTGGCTGACCATCGTCTGGGTGACCTATTTCCTCGTCTATCTCGGCACGGTCATGCGGCGCACTGAGCCGCACATTTACGTCGCCAACTGGTTCTATCTCGCCTTCATCCTCACGATCGCGGTTCTGCATCTCGGCAACAACCCGGCAATCCCGGTGTCGATCTTCTCCCCGAAGTCGTACATCGTCTGGTCCGGCGTGCAGGACGCCATGGTGCAGTGGTGGTACGGCCACAATGCGGTCGGTTTCTTTCTTACCGCCGGCTTCCTCGCCATCATGTACTATTTCATCCCCAAACGCGCCGACCGGCCCGTTTACTCCTATCGCCTGTCGATCATCCACTTTTGGGCGCTCATCTTCCTTTACATATGGGCCGGCCCCCATCATCTGCATTACACGGCGCTACCGGACTGGGCGCAGACGCTCGGCATGACGTTCTCGGTGATGCTGTGGATGCCGTCATGGGGCGGCATGATCAACGGCATCATGACGTTGTCCGGCGCCTGGGACAAACTGCGCACCGATCCGGTGCTGCGCATGATGGTGGTGTCGGTCGCCTTCTACGGCATGTCGACCTTCGAGGGTCCGATGATGTCGGTGAAAGTCGTCAACTCGCTCTCCCACTACACCAACTGGACCATCGGTCACGTGCATTCCGGCGCGCTCGGCTGGGTCGCCTATATCTCGTTCGGCGCGATCTACTGCCTGGTGCCATGGCTCTGGAACCGGAAGCTCTACTCGCTCAAGCTCGTCAACTGGCACTTCTGGATCTCGACCATTGGCATCGTGCTCTACATCACCTCGATGTGGGTCGCGGGCATCCTCCAGGGCCTCATGTGGCGCGCCTACACCAATCTCGGCTTCCTCGAATATTCCTTCGTCGAGTCGGTCGAGGCCATGCATCCCTTCTACATCATCCGGGCGCTCGGCGGCGCGCTGTTCCTCGCCGGCGCGCTGATCATGGCCTTCAATCTCTGGAAAACCGTGGCCTCCAATGAAGCGGCTGAGCCCGCCGCTCTGGCGCTGGCGCCGGCGGAATAGGAGACAAGACATGTCGCTTTGGTCCAGGCACGCCGTCCTCGAGAAAAACTCGATCGTCCTCGTCATCGCCATCCTGGTCGTGATCGCGATTGGCGGGTTGGTCGAGGTGCTGCCGCTGTTCTACCTGAAGAACACTATTGAAAAGGTCTCCGGCGTGCGTCCGTACACGCCGCTCGAACTGCTCGGCCGCGACATTTACGTGCGAGAGGGCTGCTATCTCTGCCATTCGCAGATGATCCGGCCCTTGCGCGACGAGGTCGAGCGTTACGGCCATTATTCGCTCGCCGCCGAGAGCATGTACGACCATCCCTTCCAATGGGGATCGGAACGCACGGGCCCCGACCTCGCGCGCATCGGCGGCAAATATTCCGACGACTGGCACCGCGACCATTTGCGCGATCCGCGCTCGGTGGTGCCCGGATCAGTGATGCCCGACTACGGCTTCCTCGAGAAAACCGATCTCGACTACGGCCACGTCGCCGAAAACCTCAAGGTGCAGGCCGAAATCGGCGTGCCTTACACGCAAGACGATATCGCCAACGCCGAAAAGGACGTGGTGACGCAAGACACCAATGACAGCCCAGACGCCGCTGAGCTCGCCAAACGCTATCCGAAAGCTCAGGTGCGCAATTTCGCCGGTGTCAGCGGCCACATAACCGAAGCCGATGCGCTGATCGCCTATCTGCAGCTTCTCGGCACCGAAGTCGATTTCAAGCTCTACGACGACAAAGCCAACATCCGGTGAACCCCATGGACCCGACTTATCAAGCCGTCGCCGAATTCACCCAGCGCTGGGGGCTTATCTATTTCGTGGCCATCTTCGCCGTGGTGCTCACCTACGCGCTCTGGCCTTCGCGGCAAAAGCAGTTCGACGAGGCCGCGCGCATCCCGCTGAGGGAGGACTGACCGTGTCCGAAGAAACAAGACAAGTTGATGAATTGACCGGCACGGCGACGACTGGCCATGAATGGGACGGTCTGCGCGAACTCAATACGCCGCTGCCGCGCTGGTGGCTATGGACCTTCTACGCGAGCATTGTTTTTGCCGTCGGTTACTGGTTCGTCTATCCGGCTTGGCCGCTGATCAATGGCGCCACGCAGGGCGCCTTCAGCTGGCATTCGCGCGCGGCGGTCGAAACCGATCTCGCCGCGTTGCATTCCCAGCGTGCGCCGATGATGGCGAAGCTTACGGCTGCCTCGCTCGCGCAGATTGTCGACAACCCGGAACTCCTTGACTTTGCGCGCGCCGAGGGCCGCGTCGCCTTTGCCGACAATTGCGCGCCCTGCCACGGCGCTGGCGGTGGCGGCACCAAGGGATACCCCAACCTCAACGACGACGACTGGCTGTGGGGCGGCAAGCTCGAGCAGATCGAGCAGACGATCCGTTACGGCGCCCGCGCCGGCAGCGACAAGGGCCACCAAGGAAATATGCCGCCCTTTGCCGGCGCGCTGAAGCCGAATGAGATTTCATCGGTCGCCAATTTCGTGCGCTCTTTTTCCGGCCTGCCGCTCGAGCAAGGCACCGATCTCGTGCTCGGCAAGAAGGTGTTCGCCGACAATTGCGCGGTCTGTCACGGGCCGGAAGGCAAGGGCAATCAGGAGCTCGGCGCGCCCAATCTGACCGACAAGATATGGCTTTACGGCTCCGACAAGGACGTCGTTGTGGACGGCATTGTGCACGGCCGCGGCGGCGTGATGCCGACCTGGGAAGGCCGGCTGAACGATCCGACCATCAAGGCATTGACGGTCTATGTCTGGAGCTTCGGAGGCGGGGCGAAGTGACCATTTCGGCCGAGATGGTGTTGCGAGAGAAGCCGGCGCCTGCGGGGTCGGCGCTCGCGCATCTGGTCGCACAAGCCGAAGCCGGCGTGAGGCCGCCGGATGACGACATCCCGCTCTATGCCCCGCGCCGCAAGATTTATCCGCAAAGCACCCACGGGGTCTTCCGCCGCATCAAATGGGCCGTGCTTTTCGTCACGCTCGGCATCTACTACCTCTTGCCGTTCGTGCGCTGGGATCGCGGACCGAACGCGCCGTCGCAGGCGGTGCTGATCGACTTTCCGGCGCGGCGCTTCTATTTCTTCTTCATTGAGATATGGCCGCAGGAAGTCTATTACCTGACCGGTCTTTTGATCCTCGCCGCCATCGGCCTGTTTCTGATGAACGCCATCGCCGGGCGCATCTGGTGCGGCTATCTCTGCCCGCAGACGGTGTGGACCGACCTGTTCTTTGCTGTCGAACGCTTCGTCGAAGGCGATCGCCGCGAGCACATGCTGCGCGACGTGCGCAAATGGACCGCGGCCACTTGGGCGCGCAAGGGTACCAAGCATTTCCTCTGGCTGATGATCGCCTGGTGGACCGGCGGCGCTTGGGTGCTCTATTTCGCCGACGCGCCGACACTTGTGCGCGATCTCGCCACCTTGCATGCCCCGCTGATCGCCTATGCCTGGATCGGCATTCTCACTTTCACGACGTACACGCTCGCTGGCCACATGCGCGAGCAGGTCTGCCTCTATATGTGCCCGTGGCCGCGCATCCAGGCCGCGCTCACCGACGAATACGCGCTCAACGTCACATACCGCTACGACCGCGGCGAACCGCGCTGTTCGGTGAAGAAGGCCGAGCAGCTGCGAGCCCAGGGCGAGCGCGCAGGCGACTGCGTCGACTGCCTGCAATGCGTGCACGTTTGCCCCACCGGCGTCGACATTCGCGACGGAGCAAGCCTCGGCTGCATCCAGTGCGGGCTGTGTATCGACGCCTGCGATAACGTCATGAAGAAGCTTGGCCGTCCGACGCGGCTGATCGCATACGACACCGACATCAATGTCAGGCTGCGCATCGAAGGCAAAAGACCTTTCTACAGGCTCGTGCGCATGCGCACTCTGCTGTACGCGGCAGTGATCGCGATCGCAGGCGGCACCATGATTTACACGCTCGCCACCCGCGGCAGCGAGGGCATCAGCGTCATCCACGACCGCAACCCAATGTTCGTGCGTCTCTCCGACGGGGCGCTGCGCAACGGCTACATCATCCGCATCGTCAACAAGGAGCTGCGGCACCGCGACTTCATCGTCAGCGTTGATGGCTTGCCGTCCTCGCTCATCGACTTCGTCGGACTGCCGCCGCGTTCCGATGGCCGCCAACTCGTCGATGTCGGTCCGGACCAGACCAAGGAAGTGCGCCTGGTGGTGACCGACTACAGCGAGTCGGCGCCGGCTCCATCGACCTCGGTGCTGTTCAAGCTCATCGACGTCGACACCGGCGAAGTCGCAGAGATGCGCGACCATTTCTTCGGTCCGCAAACGCCAAATGGAGCAGGCCAATGAACGCGGTTACGCCGGTCCGGAAGAAGCGGGGCGAGTTGACCGGATTCAAGGTGCTGGTCTGGCTCGTCGCCTTTTTCGCCGTCATATTCGCCGTCAACGCCTTGATGGTGCGCGAGGCGATTTCCACCTTCGGCGGCGTCGAAACCTCGAGCTCCTATCAGGCCGGGCTGCTGTTCGAGAAGAACGTTGGTGCGGCGGAACGGCAGAATGCGTTGCATTGGCAGGTCAGCGGCCGGCTTGCGCGCGACGCCTCCGGCCGCGCCGAACTTGACGTCAGCGCGCGCGACGACAACGGCGCACCGATTTCTGGGCTTACCGCGGATGCGCGCCTTGAGCATCCGGCAAACGAGCGCTTTGACCATGTCGTTCCGCTGCTGGCGGTCGCTGCGGGCCACTTTCATGGCGCGGTGCCGACGCAAGCGGGCCAGTGGGACCTGGTCATCGATCTCTATCGCGGCAACGCTCGCCTGTTCCGCTCGCGCAGCCGCGTAATCTTGCGGTGAAACGATGAGCGAAACGCTTGACCTCTCGCTCTACGCCAAGCCGGCCGCCGGCGGCAGCCTCGGCATGGATCTGGCCGTCGAAGGCATCACGTGCGGCGCATGCATCGCGAGAATTGAAAGCGCGGTAAAGCGCGTGCCGGGCGTCACCGATGCGAGGCTGAACTTTACCAATCGTCGCCTGCATGTCGTCTGGGACGACGCCGTCGTGAAGCCAGCGCGGATCCTAGAGACGCTCGAGACAATCGGCTATCACGGCTATCCATTCGTACCGCTGCGTGCCGAGCAGGAAGAGGCGGCCGAAGCGAGACGACTTTTGCGCTGTGTGGCGGTCGCCGGCTTTGCCGCGATGAACGTGATGCTGCTGTCGGTCGCCGTGTGGTCGGGTAACGCCAGCGATATAACCCCGGAGACCCGTGATTTTTTCCATTGGGTCTCGGCGCTAATCGCATTGCCGGCGGCGGCCTATGCCGGGCGCCCCTTCTTTGCCAGCGCTTTCCAGGCGCTGAAGGCCCGCTCGTTGAACATGAATGTGCCGATTTCGCTTGGCGTCGTCCTCGCCCTCGGCATGTCGGTTGTCGAGACAGCAAAGCACGCGGCCGATGCCTATTACGACTCGGCGCTGATGCTGCTGTTCTTCCTTCTGGTCGGACGCGCACTCGAACACGCGATGCGGCGCAAGACCCGCGCCGTCGCCGGCAATCTAGCGGCGCTCAAGGGCGAGACGGCGCATCGCTTCGCCGGCGATGAACTTGTCAGCGTGCCGGTCGCCGCGCTGAAGGCCGGCGACCGCGTGCTGATAAAGCCGGGCGAACGCGTGCCCGCCGACGGCAGGGTCGTTTCCGGCCGCTCCGAAATCGACGAGAGCATCGTCACCGGGGAGACCGCGCGCCGCAGCATCGCCGCCGGCGCGACGGTTTGTGCCGGCGCCATGAACTATTCGGGCATGTTGACCCTGAAGGTGACCGCGGCCGGTGACGCGGCGTTGATCGACGAGATCGAAAAGCTTCTGGAGAAGGCCGCGAGCGCCAAGTCGCGGGCCACGCGGCTTGCCGACCGGGCCTCGCGCATCTACGCGCCGGTCGTCCATGCAGCTGCGGCTTTAACCGCTGCGGGCTGGCTTGTCGCCGGCGCGAGCGTTCACGATGCCGTGGTCGTCGCCATCACCGTGCTCATCATTACCTGTCCTTGCGCGTTGGCGCTGGCGATCCCGGCGGTGCAGGTCGTTGCCTCCGGCGCCCTGTTTCAACGCGGCACTATTCTCAACGCCGGTGACGTCATCGAGCGGCTCGCCGAAACCGACGTCGCCGTCTTCGACAAGACCGGAACGCTCACCTTGCCGGAGCCGCGCGTCGAAAACGCCGCCATGATCGATCCCGCTGTGCTGCGGATGGCGGCGCGGCTTGCGTTGTCAAGCCGGCATCCGCTTGCGGTCGCGCTGGCGCGAGAGGCGACCGTAAGCGCGCCGTATGACGGCACGGTCGAGGAGCCGGGGCAGGGCATGCGTGCCATGATTGACGGCGTTGAAGCGCGGCTCGGTAGCGCCGGGTTTTGCGGTTTGTCTTCGCTCATTGATGATGGCGAGGGAGTGAAGTCCGCACCCGCATCGAGCACGATCTGCTTTAGACATGGCGACAAGCGCGCGGTCATCGCCATCGGCCAGGCTTTGCGGCCCGACGCGGTTGCGACCGTCAACGCGTTGCAGCATCTCGGCCTCGAGTTGCGTATCCTTTCCGGCGACCGCAACGCCGCCGTGCGTCCAATCGCCGACGCGCTCGGCATCAAAAGCTGGACCGGTGAACTTTCCCCCGTCGAAAAGATTGGCATCGTCCAACGGATGAAGGCTGACGGCCGCCGCGTGCTCATGGTCGGCGACGGCCTCAACGACGCACCATCGCTTGCGGCCGCGCACGTGTCGCTGTCGCCTATTGCTGCCGCCGATCTCACGCAGGCGCAAGCCGACGCGGTTTTCCTCGGCGAACGTCTCACGCCGGTCGCCGACGCGGTGCGCATTGCCCGCCGCGCGCGCCGGCTGATGACTGAGAACCTGGGTTTTGCCGCCGTCTATAATGCCGTCGCCGTGCCGATCGCGATTGCCGGCCTGGTGACGCCGCTTTTCGCCGCCATCGCGATGTCGGCCTCCTCGATCGCGGTGACGCTGAACGCGTTGCGCGCCCGCGCCGGAGAGCGGCTATGAACGTGCTGGTTTATCTCGTACCGCTGGCGATTGGCCTTGGCCTCGTCGGCCTGTTTGCCTTCCTCTGGGCGCTACGCAGCGGCCAGTACACCGATATTGACGGCGCCGCTTTGCGCGTCCTCTCCGATGACGACGTTAAGCCCTGAGCTTGCCTGTTAGCCCTCGTCCGGATAGAGCATCAGCTGCTTCCGGCACGCTATTTTCGGCTTGAATTAATCTCAGGTCGCGCGTGCAAAAATGGGTCTAAGTGGCCCTTAAATAGTGCTTCATGAGCGCGACGAAAACTCATCCAATGATTGATAAGCCACAATTAGTGCCTGGAAATCGCTCCCGCCGATTTTGTGTCGCTCCTATGATGAAGTGCAAAAACTTTCGGCGAAAACCATTTGATCACTGAAGGTTAGGGCAGGGACCTTTCCTCTGCTTCATACCGCTCCTCGTACCCGCCGCCAACGGGTTTTTGTCCCATTTCAATTGGATCGGATGAAATTACCAACAGATGTTTTCTGCGCGGTCGTTATTGGCAGCAAACTTGTCTCTGCTGCGCGGAACCACACAAGTTTCGGTGAGAGGGTGGTCAAATGCATGACGAGCAAAGCCATCGGCTATGCAATGAGTAGCCGCCCGACGATCGTAGTGGCTGGGAGCCCTCGCATTGCATCTCTTTCGATTTCCTAGTGCGTCCATTCTTTCAGCCGTTACCAGTTGACGATATCTGCCGCATTAGATCAAAATTGACATTGCGAGCACCGACAAGAGTCATCAACACGCGCCGAGCGGAGGCTAACTCCTCTTCAGCCAACAGGTGCCTGCGTGCACCATCTACCTTGAGCACGTCGCACGCCGCGGCATGGTGGTCAAAACGAATCGACGCAAAACAGTTTGGAACGTGTGCAGATGATAATTTTTCTAAGGCACACGAAATGCAAATGGTGTTGGCAATTTAGTCGCTAGTCGAAAGCTGTTCTAGTCTGTATTCGTTTTAAACTGCCAGATATTTTTATCGTCGCGACCACGTCAATCTCAATCGGTGCTCGGTGGCTTCATTAGCGCGAACAGTTCATCGACCGTTGCCCGCGCCATTTGCCGAACGCGCTGCGTATCGCCGCTGCCGGCAATCCTGACCTGATTGACAACTGCGTGGATCTCATCGCGAAAATCAGTAAGGAAACGCAAGGGATCGGACGAGCCGTTAGCGACTCTGGCGATCAGCCCCGTCAACAGAATTTGGCATGCAATCATCCGGCCGTTCAACTCGTCCATGGCTCACTCCCTACACAAGGCTCGTTCCGGTCGAACGCGAGCCGACCGCCTATACCTGCGCGCGTCAATGTTGGCTAGCACGGCAAACTCCGGTGCCGTCGGCTTCCCGGCGCGGAAGGAAAATGAGCCAAAAAGAAAAAGAAGCCAAAGTGACCGGCGAATTTCGACGACCGTCCCTAGATCACGTCACCGGGATCATTCGCAGCCCATCCGTAACGCAAACTATCGCAGCGAGAGGAAAGTCACCCGCTAGCTTTCAGTGTTTATCGCATTGTCTTCGCCAAGCAGCGATAATGCGGTCCTAAAGCACACGCATTCCTTTTCCCGCGTCGTTAGGTTTGCAACCTTCTCCAGCTCGCCGAGTGGATCCCGATATCCCATATCAAACGGGTTATCAGTGCCGACGGCGATATGCCCCGCGCCAACCAGATCGATTAAGAGCCGCAGCGAGTGCGGGTCGTGCGTCAAGGCGTCGAAATAGAAGCGCTGCAGCAGTTCTCGCGGCGACGTTTGCGTATTGATTCGCGCAGAGGCGCGACTGCGATGCGCGCAATCGAGCCGCCCAATTTGATACGGAATATAGCCGCCGCCGTGCGCGACCAGGATGCGAAGTCGTTTTAGCTCATCGAGCGCTCCACTGAACATCAAGTGCGCCGCCATGATCACTTCGTCGAGCGGAAAACCGATCGTATTGAAAAACTCGTAGCCTTCCATGCCGCCCTTGGCGGTGCAGGTATATGGGTGCGCAAAGATGAAACAACCGAGCTCCTCGATCGTTTTCAACACCATACGAAACTTAGGATGCGCGAGCTGCTCGCCTTCGATGGAGGTGCCCAGTTCCACCGCTTTAAAGCCGTATTCTTTCACCACACGCTCGAGTTCGCTGATGGCGGCGTCGGCGTCCTGCATGGGCAAGGTCGCCATTCCGCGCAGGCGATCAGGCTTTTTCGCAACCATCTGAGCAATACCATCATTGCTGAGTTTTGATGCATGGAGCCCGGCTTCCGCTGGCAGGTAGTAGAAATATGTTGGCGGCGCGACTGAGAGTGCCGAAACATCGACGCGCATGCGGTCCATCGCTTCGAGTTTGGCATCGACGTCATAAAGCTCGATGTCGATGCGACTTAACCGGCCATTATTTTCGAAATAGGGGGCGCCGTCGCGCTCGACGGTCTTGACGCCATTGCCCGAACTTCCATTGGCGTCGAAACGGTCGGGCATCTTGAGCATGGCGTCAATAAGGCTACGCGGAACGACATGCGAGTGCAGGTCGATGGTCTTCATTCCAAGCCTCGATGCTGTGGCGCCGCTGGCTTCGTTCTTATTTGACCTTCAGATCCATGGCGTTGACCACGTTGTCCCATTTAGTCAGTTCGCCCGAAATGAATGTCGCGAATTCTGAAGGCGTCCCGCCTGCAGCCTGCGTGCCTATTTTTTCGATTTTTGCGCGCACGTCGGCGACGGCTAGCGCTTTGTTGATCGCTGCGTTGAGCTTGTCGACGATGGGCCGCGGCGTCTTTGCCGGAGCAACGATGCCGATCCAGTCACCCATCTCGTAATTCGGCACGCCCGCTTCCGCGATAGTCGGAACATCTGGCAGGCTGGGGTCGCGTCTTAAGGTGCTGATGCCGAGCGGCCGCAGCCTGTCCGACTTGAAGAACCCAAGCCCCGAGGGGATGGTGGCGAATAGAGCATTGATCTGACCGGCGACCGCAGCGGCCACCTGCGGAGCGCCGCCGTTGAATGGCACATTCACCATCTTGAGGCCGGTGAGATATACGAAAAGCGCCATGCTCAGGTCGCTGCCGCTGCCATGGCCGGCTGTGCCATATGTCATGCCGCCGGGCTTCGATTTTGCAAGCGCGATGAATTCCTCAACCGATTTCGCCGGCACCGAGGGATGCACCGCCAGCACGAGGGGCACGCGCGCGACCAACGCGATCGGCGCAAAGTCCTTGCGTACGTCGTAAGGTACGGATTTTAGCAGCGACGGGTTCGCACCGAAGGAAATATTGGCGGCGCCGAGCGTATAGCCATCGGGGGCAGCTTGCGCTACCGCGTTCATGCCGATGGTCGCAGCACCGCCTGGGCGATTGTCAACAACCACCGTCGTGCCAAGTTCCTTCTCGAGCTGTGCGCCGAGGATGCGCACTACCGCATCGGTCGATCCACCGGGCGCGAATGGCACGACGATGTGAATTGGTCGCGACGGATAGATCTGCGCGGCCGCGGAGCCAGCACACGCGCAAATCGCGAACGCTGAGAGCAGCAATCGTCTTGTAATTGGGTGCATGAATCCTCCTCCCTGATGGTGCAGTGCTTGTTTCTTCTATCCCAGACTATTTCGTTCGCCGGCAGCGACGTTACCGGCATGCCTGGCCATCTATTACAACATGGTCGCAACGTTTCCGGTATGATAGTGGTTAAAATCGCTGCCGGCAAAATCATGTGTTTTGATTTCGGGAGGTGCAACGATGTCCAGCCTTCGCGGACAGGATGCCATCGGTAAGCTGACGGGCGCAACGCCGCTGAATTTCTCGCCCGAGTTACGCAAGCAAATGGATTTACCGGCCCGCATCGTGCTCAATGATATCACGCTGCGCGAAGGTCGTCAGTTTGAAGGCACGATCCTTACCACCGACGAATGCGTGAAGATTGCGGAGATTCTTGTCCACGATCTGAACATCCCTATGATTCAAATGGGCGGCTACAAGCCGCGCGACCGCGCCTTTATGAAGGCCGTGCGCAAGTTTCTCGACACGTGCGGCCGCAAGGTGCGTACCGAGGCGATGACCAGCGCGCATCAGAACTCGCCGGACTTCAACCTTAAGCAGTTGCTCGGCACGCTCGACATCATTGCCGATAGCGGTTTCGGCGCGGTGCTGTGCACCGCCTCATCCGACACATTCCTGCGCGCCTGCGCGGAGCATCGCGGCGGTGGTAATATGTCAAAGGACGATCTGCGCAAGCAGGAAATCGAAACGACGTTGACCGCCATCGGCTACGCTCGCGACAAAGGCATCCCTGAGGTCAACGTCAACTTCCAGGACTTCCTGCGCGCCGACCCGGAGTTTCTCAAGGGATTCTCGAAGATCGTGGGCGAGGCCGGCGCTGACACCATTATCCTCGACGACTTTGGCGGCGGCATTGGCTTGCCGATTCTCTACAAGGAAATATTCAAAGCGGTCCGCAAGGTGACGCCCGCGAAAACCGCGCTCGGCATCCACGCTCATAACCATGCTGGTATGGCGGTGGCGACGGCGCTGGCCTCGGTTGAGGGCGGCTGTGAGCTCATCACCGTCGGCGTCAATGGCTACGGCGAGGGTACCGGCCACGTGCCGCTGGCTGAAACAGTCTACCACCTCGAAATGCTCTATGGCTTCGACACCGGCGTCAGCCTCGAGAATCTGCGTCCGGCCTCAGTGATGATCGCCGACATTATGAAACATCCGCTGTCCAAGGTCGCGCCGCTGGTTGGCGACGACGCCTTCGTTGTGATGCACGACAAGCATCACCAGTATCCCGAGGAGCCCTTCATGTTTGTGCCCATGAAGCCGGAAATGGTCGGCAACAAGAGCCGTGTTGGCTTCAGTGAGTGGGCCGGTCCATTCGGTTTGCGGCTGCATGCAGAGGCACTCGGAGAGATCGTCCCCGACGACAAGATCGCTCCAATGCTCGAAGCGCTGACCGACGAGATGCAATGGCGCAAGCGTGCACTGACTGATCAGGAATTCCGCGCGCTCCTGCGCCATGTGCGCGATACAGTGAGCGCGGCCTGATATGATGGGAAAGCAAACACCCTACCTGGGCAACTGGATCCACAGTTTCCCAGATCACTATCAATGGTCGAATGCGACCTTGGTGTGCAAAGGCATGGCGCCTTGGGGCGCTGTTGCCATAGGGGAGATCGATCAGGTCGTGCAGCGGCTGCATGCCCGCATCAACGAGCCGCAAGCTTGGTGGGAAGAGTGGTGCGCTATGGGCGAGCGCCTCGAAAAAACCGCCGACCTCGCGGCGAGGGAAAAGCGCGACGCGACTGCCGGCAATTATTATCTGCGCGCCGGTAACTATTATTATACCGGCGAGCGCATGGTGCCGCCCGGCGACCAAAAGACCGATATCTACAAGAAGAGCCTGCGCTGCTTTCATGAGGGGTTGAAGCGTCGCTATGCGAACATCGAGTTCGTCGAAGTGGCCTACGAAGACACTGCGCTGCCGGCCTACTTCATGAAGTCGCCGGTGAGCAAAGGACCGGCGCCGACCGTGGTGCTGTTTGACGGTCTCGACAATTGCAAGGAAATGAGTGTGATATTTGCTGGCGTGGAGCTTGCCGCCCGCGGCTTCCACACGTTGGCTATCGACGGCCCGGGGCAGGGCGAGGCTTTGCGCCTGCGCAATCTGCCATCGCGCTACGACTACGAAGTGCCGGCGCGAGCGGCCTATGATTACGTCGCATCTCGCAACGACGTTGCCAAGGATCGCGTAGCCCTGATGGCCTATAGCGCCGGCGGTTATTATGCGCCGCGCGCAGCGGCATTCGAGAAGCGCTACAAGGCGCTCGTCGCTTGGGGCGGCCACTATGATTACCACGCCGCATGGGTAGAGCGCTGGGAGAAGATCAAGTCGAACCCGGCCGGCTCGGCGACGTCGCATTTCCAGTTGCCGTGGGTGCTCGGCGTACCTGATATGGAGACGGCGATGGAGAAGATGAAAAAATTCACGCTCGCGGGCATCGCTGACAAAGTCGAGTGCCCGATCCTGATCGCCCACGGCGGTAGCGACCTGTTGACGCCGTCGTCAATCGCGCAACAGCTTTACGATAACGTGGGCTCGATCGACAAAACGCTGAAAATTTTTTCCGCAGAAGAGGGAGGCGATCATCACGTGCAGGTCGACAACCGGCAGGTCGGAATCGACTATATCTGCGACTGGCTGCAATCGCGGCTCTAAGACGCTGCACTCGAACAATGGCAGCCGAGCTTTTCTACGTTAAGAGTGGGCCGGAAGACGCGCCGGCGCTGTTGCTCGTGCATCCGCTTGGCTCAAGTCACGAGTTCTGGGACGAGTGCGCAGCCGTTTGGTCGAAGCGGTTTTTTGTTGTAGCGCCCGATCTGCGTGGCGCCGGCCAATCACCGATTCCCCAGCAGTCGCAAAACGTAAATGTGCACGTGCGCGACCTCATCGCGCTCCGCGAAACGCTCGGTTTGACCAGAGTGGTGCCCATTGGGTGCGCTATAGGCTCGGTGATTGCGACGGCTTATACAGCAACGGATAGCGGTTCCGTGGCAGCGCTCGTGCTATCGAATACTACTGATCGGCTGGGCGAAGAATCTCGGCAGCGGCACGAATCTCGGCTCAAACTGGTGGCAGAAAAAGGAATGAAGGCGCTGTTGCCGACAGTTGTCGATATGGCCTTTGAGGGTCTGCCAAAGGACGAACGCTATTGGCGCTACTTGGAGCGGTTCGGCAAAAACGATCCGCGCGGCTATGCCGCGCTCGCTTTGGGGATGGTTGGCACCGATAACGCGCAAGCCTTGTCGACGCTGACTTGTCCGACGCTGGTCGTCGCGGGGGCGCATGACATCCTTTTGCCGCCTGCGCTTTCTCGCGGCGTACACGACAGGCTCAAAGATTCTGAATTCGTGGAAATGGCCGGGGCGGCACATTTCGCGCCGTACCAGGCGCCGGAAAAGTTCTCGGCATTAGTCTCTGACTTTCTTCGTCGACGGGTAGAAACTATTGGCCGCGAGCAAACGTAATTGTGTGGTGAAAAAGTTGCCCGCATTGATTGGCGGGAAGCGCGGCCCAATGTCGCCATTCCGATCTTGGCTGGGCTGCATCGCCAATACGTTCGGATATGATTTTCGGACCGGACAAGGGACAACAGACACCCGAGCCAATCCCGCCTGCCCAGAGTCGACGCGGCAATTGCATACAATAGCGCTCGGCGTGCCTAACTTTTTTGCAATCGGCTCTGCCTTTGGCCGATACTGGCGACATTAGCCTAATAATCTCAATCGTTTAGATCAATGTCGCATCTGGCATAGAGATTGCGTGACGATCCCTCATGGCGGCGCATCCGCAAGAAACCGCAAAGCCGCGTACCACGCGTTCCAAGGCATCACACACGAGGGAGCAGTGAAATGACATTCAAACAATTGTCACGCCGGCGCCTGTTGCAAGGAGCCAGCATGGCGGCGATTGCCGGCACTTTGCCGGCAAGTAAAGCGTTAGCCGCAACGACGACCGTCGGTTTCGTATACGTCGGGCCGCGCGATGACTTTGGTTACAACCAGGCGCACGCGGAAGGCGCCGCAGCGCTCAAAAAGATGAGCGGCGTCAAGGTGGTCGAGGAAGAGCGCGTTCCGGAGACTGTCCAGGTCGCCAAGACCATGGAGAGCATGATCAATCTCGATGGGGCCAGCCTCCTGTTCCCGACCTCCTTCGGCTACTTCAACCCCTACATCCTCGACGAAGCCAAGAAATTCCCGAAAGTGCGCTTTGAACACGCGGGCGGTTTATGGACGGCGAAAAATCCGAAGAACGTCGGCAGCTACTTCGGCTACATCTTCGAAGGCCAGTACATCAATGGCATCGTCGCGGGCTACGCTTCCAAGAGCGGCAAGCTCGGCTTTGTCGCCGCTAAGCCGATCCCGCAGGTACTGCAGAACATCAACGCCTTCACCTTGGGCGCGCAATCGGTCAATCCGAAAGCCACGACCCAGGTCATCTTCACTGGCGACTGGTCCTTGCCGGTCAAGGAAGCCGAAGCCACCAACAGCATGATCGATCAGGGGATCGATGTCCTGACCATGCACGTCGACAGTCCCAAGGTCGTGGTGCAGACCGCGGCCAAGCGCGGGGCCATGATCTGCGGCTATCACTGCAGCCAGGCGGCGCTCGCACCGGAAGCCTATCTCACCGGTGCCGAATGGAACTGGACGGATCTTTATCCGAAATTCGTCGCGATGTGGATGAAGGGCGAAGAGATCCCTAACTTCTATCGCGGTGCTTTCAAGGAAGGCCTGATCAAGCAGTCGCCCTTTGGGCCAAAGGTTTCGGCCGAGGCCAAGAAACATGCCGACGACGTGAAAGCCAAGCTCACCGCCGGCACCTACGTCATCTTCAAGGGCCCGCTCAAGGACAATACCGGTAACGTCGTGGTCGCCGCCGGCAGCGAGCTCATCCAGACCAATGCGTCCGACGAAAAGCTCGAATCGATGCATTTTCTGGTCGACGGCGTGAAGGGGAGCCTTCCGGCGTAACGGGGTCCCGACGAGGTGTTCGGGCCATGGCCACGGATGCAACTGTGGGGGGCGGCGTGTCGACTGCCAAGCCGGCCGCCGCAACCCCGAAGAAAATGTTCGACCGCGAGGGACTAGGCCGCGCCGCGGAGGCGGTGGTGATCCCACTCGGAGCGTTGCTTGTGTCGCTCGTGCTGTTCGGCATTTTCGTTGCCTTCGCCGGCATCAATCCGATCGATGTCTACAATTACATGATCGTCGGCTCGGTCGGTTCGTGGTTCTCGATTCAGAACACGTTGACGCGCGCCTCGCCACTCATCCTCACCGCACTCTGCACCGCGCTGCCGGCGCAGGCCGGACTTATGATCATCGGCGGTGAAGGCGCCTTCGTCGTCGGAGGCCTTTCCGCGATCGCCATCGGTCTGCCGCTGGCCGCGCACGCCCCAGTCATGATCGTGCAGATCGTCATGGCTGTGACCGGCATGGCGGCGGGCGCGGCGTGGATCGCGATCGCCGGCGCCTTGCGGCACTGGCGTGGTGTCAACGAGACGATTTCGAGCTTGCTGCTCACTTACATCAGCATCGCCATTTTCAACCATGTCGTCGAAGGTGTCATGCGCGACCCGGCGAGCCTCAACAAGCCGTCGACGCATCCGCTGCCGGCGGCCGATCTGATCGGCAATATTCCCGGCATGGATGTGCATTGGGGCCTGGTCTACGGCATTGTTTTCTGCATAGCCGCCTATATCCTGTTCTTCCACACCACATTCGGCTTTGCCGCGCGCATGGTCGGCGGTAACCCGCGAGCGGCGCGGCTCGCAGGATTGCCGGTCGGTCGCATCGTGCTGATCGTCACGGCGCTCGCCGGCGCGGCCGCGGGACTTGCCGGCATGGTCGAGGTCGCCGCCGTCCAGGGCGCAGCCAGCGCGACGATGGCCGCCGGCTACGGCTTCACCGGCATCCTGGTCGCCTTCCTCGCGCGGCAAAATCCGTTGGCAGTCATTCCGGTGGCGTTTCTGTTTGGCGGGATAGGCGCCAGTGGCGGGCTGCTCCAGCGCCGCCTCGATATGCCTGACGCGTCCGTGCTTGTGCTGCAAGGCATCATCTTCGTGATGATCCTGGCGAGCGAGACATTATTCGGGCGGTTCCGCATTTTTCGGCCGAAGGAGAATTGAGGCCATGGCTGATGCATCGATCGGCTTATGGGGCGTTCCGCTGGCGGTGGCCGCCGGTGCGGTACGCGCGGGCACTCCGTTCCTTTTTGTGAGCCTCGGCGAGTTGCTCACCGAGAAGTCGGGCCGCATCAATCTCGGACTCGAGGGCACGCTGGTGATGGGAGCAATGACCGGCTACGGCACCGCCTACCTGACTGGCTCTCCCTGGCTCGGAGTAATCGTCGCCGGCATCGCTGGCACGGTATTAGGTTCGCTGCATGCAGGGCTTTGCAGCCTGCCGCGGGTGAACGATATCGCGGTAGGAATCGCGTTGATGCTGTTCGGCACGGGCTTGGCTTTCTATCTCGGCAAGCCTCTGATCCAGCCGCAGGCGCCGACATTGCCGGCAATTCCTCTTGGCAATTGGAGCAACTACGCGGCGGTGCGCGACGCGCTGCACATAAACGTGCTCTTCATCATCGGTCTCGCGCTGGCGCCATGCATTTTGTGGGCGCTGCGTTCGACGCGCTGGGGCATGATTCTGCGCATGGTAGGCGATTCAGCCGACGCCGCGCGTGCGATGGGCTATTCCGTCGACATCGTGCGCTGGGTGGCAACCGCGACGGGCGGCTTCCTCGCCGGCGTCGGTGGCTCGTTCCTATCGCTCTATTATCCTGGGAGCTGGAGTGAAGGCCTGTCGAGCGGGCAAGGCATCACCGCCGTTGCGTTGGTTATCTTCGCGCGCTGGAGCCCGATGAACTGCCTTTATGCGTCACTGTTGTTCGGCGGCGCCGGTGCGCTCGGCCCGGCGCTGCAATCGGTCGGCGTTACGTCCGGCTATTACCTGTTCAATGCCGCACCCTATTTCCTGACACTGTTTATCATGGTGCTGACCACGTCGTCGGAGCACAGGCTTTCCGGCGCGCCGTCCGAATTGAGCATTACGAGGTGACGATCAATGACTGAGCATTTCATTCCGGCAGATCCCTATCCGTGGCCCTACAACGGCGATCTGCGCCCGGACAACACGACGCTGATCGTGATCGATATGCAGACCGATTTCTGCGGCAAGGGCGGTTATGTCGATGCCATGGGCTACGACCTTTCGCTCACCCGCGCGCCGATCGAACCGCTGAAGGCGCTGCTGTCGGCGATGCGCGGCAAGGGCTATCACATCATCCACACACGCGAGGGCCACAGGCCCGATCTCGCCGATCTGCCGGAGAACAAACGCTGGCGCTCGCGCCGCATCGGCGCAGGGATCGGAGACCCCGGCCCTTGTGGACGCGTGCTGGTGCGCGGGGAGGCGGGTTGGGAGATCATCCCTGAACTCGCGCCGGTGCCGGGTGAACCCATCATCGACAAGCCGGGCAAGGGCTCATTCTGCGCCACGGATCTTGAATTGATTCTGCGCACACGCGGTATCGAGAACATTATCTTGACCGGCATAACAACCGACGTCTGTGTGCATACAACCATGCGCGAGGCCAACGACCGCGGCTTTGAATGCCTGTTATTGGAGGACTGCTGCGCCGCGACAGACAAGGCCAATCACGAACACGCGCTCAAGATGGTGAAAATGCAGGGGGGCGTATTCGGCGCCGTTGCTAAGTCGGCCGACCTGATCGGAGGGCTGCCGTGAGCGCGGTGATCGAAGCACCCTTTCTGCCTGTCACCACCGGCGCGCTCGGTGTCGACGCTGTCAGCATTCGTAAGCAGTTCGGCGATCTGGTCGCGCTCGACGACGTGTCGGTGAATGTAAAGCCTGGCAGCGTACATGCGCTGCTCGGGGAAAACGGCGCCGGCAAATCGACGCTGGTTAAATGCATTATGGGCTATTACTTGCCCGACAAAGGCAGCGTGCTAGTCGAGGGCCGCGAGGCCACGATTGCCAGTCCGCGTCAGGCGCATGCGCTCGGGCTCGGGATGGTGTATCAGCATTTCACCTTGGTGCCGCATATGACGGTCCTGGAGAACATGGTGATGGCGCGTGCCGACGTACCGGCGGTCATCGATTGGCGTGCGGAGCGCAAGCATTTCGAGGAATTTCTCGCTACAATGCCGTTCACCGTACCGGTCGATACGCCGGTGTCTGGCCTGGCCGCCGGCGAAAAGCAGAAAGCGGAAATCCTCAAGCAGCTTTATCTGCGTAGCCGTTTCCTCATTCTCGACGAGCCAACCTCGGTACTCACGCCTAACGAGGCTGACGAAATCCTCGGAATGATCCGCGACATGGCGCATGCCGGCCGCATCACCGTGCTCATCATCACACACAAGTTCCGCGAGGTCATGGCCTTTGCCGACGAGGTTTCGGTATTGCGTCGCGGCCGCCTGGTCGGCGGCGGAGAGGTTGCCAAACTCACGCCCGATGCCATGGCGCACATGATGGTGGGCGACCAGGAAATCCACAGCATGGGCGGGCGAAACCCCGCGGCTGCAGGCAAGATTTGCCTTGAAGTTCGTGGGCTCTCCGCTGATGACGATGAGGGTTTTCCGGCATTGCGCGGAGTGAATCTAGCCGTACGCGCGGGCGAAATTGTCGGCGTTGCCGGTGTCTCGGGCAACGGTCAGAGCGAATTGGTGCAGGTGATCGGCGGGCAGCGCGATGCGACCGCCGGCGAAATGCTGGTGCATGGCGATCCTTATCACGCGCGCCGCAGTGAAATTCTGCGCCATAAAGTATCGATGTTGCCGGAGGAACCGTTGCGTAACGCCAGCGTGCCGCGCATGAGCGTCGCCGATAACATGGCGTTTCGCCGGTTCGATCAGCCACCTTATGCGAGCGGCCCCTGGCTGCATCACGCTGCTTTCCGCCGCGCCGCTGAAGAGCTTATCGCGCGCTATCGCGTCAAAACGTCGTCCCCCGACGCGCCGATCTCGACACTATCGGGCGGCAATGTTCAGCGCGCCGTGCTCGCGCGCGAATTGTCGGGCGACGTGGATGTACTCATTGTTGCCAACCCGGTATTCGGGCTGGACTTTGCGGCGGTCGCCGACATCCACGGGCAGATTATGGTCACGCGCAACCGCGGCGCGGCGGTGCTGCTGGTGAGCGAGGATCTGGACGAACTTCTGGAACTTGCGGATCGTATCGTGGTCATTTCCGACGGCCAATTCGTCTATGAGACGCCGGCGGCCAAAGCCGACCTGACAGTCATCGGCCGCCATATGGCAGGCCATTGACGGTTCAAAACCAAAATCTGCTACTCGGTCCAAAGCGAAAATCCGGGTTGCACCAATGAATGTCGCTTAGGGCTGGCCCTTCCAAAAACGTCATCCGAAAACCAAAGTTGATTATATCTGCTTTGAATTCTCTGTTCCCTCGCAATAATTCCCTGTTTTGTTGAGTAGGGAGTTTTGCTCTAAGGGCTCTAAACCATTAGACGAGTAATGTTCTGGGAGTCGCAAGCTGGCCAGAAATTGAAAAAATCTCAGTTCTTTTCCCTGTTAGCAGGGAATCCGGATGCGGAGACGAGTTTGACCGTGACTGCGTCCGCCAGTTGGGAGGACTCGAACTCAAACCTGTCGGCGTAATCAAAGTGCAGTGTATGATGACGGCGCAGACGATATCGACGGTGCTGGGTTTGAACGCAAAGGCACGCCTGGCGTGGCCCATTTGATCTTTTTCTATAGTACCTTAGGCGTACTCAGCCTGACCGCCGATGCCAATTTTGCTCGCGATAAAACGAGCCGTTATAAATGGCCGATGAGCGAGAATGGGATGAAATCGGACGCGATTTAGCCCCGAGCGATTCGTGTGAACACACAAAAAGCGCCGCAAAGACGTTTCAATATTGCCCCGATGATGGAATGGACCGACCGGCATTGCCGGTTCTTCCATCGCCTGCTCACGCGCCGGGCGTTGATCTACACGGAAATGCTCACCACTGGTGCGGTGCTGCGCGGCAACCGTGCCCGGCTGCTCGCGTTCGACGCGAGCGAGCATCCGGTGGCATTGCAGCTCGGAGGCAGCGAGCCGGCGGCGCTTGCCGCTTGCGCGCGCATCGGCGGAGACTTCGGCTATGACGAGATCAATCTCAATGTCGGCTGTCCGTCCGACCGGGTGCAGGAGGGGCGTTTCGGCGCATGCCTGATGGTCGAGCCGGCGCTGGTTGCCGAATGCGTCGCCGCCATGAAGCGGGCGGTGAAAATTCCGGTGACGGTGAAATGCCGCCTCGGGGTCGACGACCAGGACCCCGAAGTGGCGCTGTTTGCCTTCGCCGCGGCGGTCAAGGCTGCGGGCGCCGACGCTTTGATCGTGCATGCGCGCAAAGCCTGGCTGCGGGGCCTGTCGCCGCGCGAAAACCGCGAAGTGCCGCCGCTCGATTACGCCATCGTACACCGGCTCAAACGCACGCATCCGGATCTCGCCATCGTGCTCAATGGCGGCATTGTCAGTCTGGCGCAGGCGAAAACGCAACTCGCCAATGTGGACGGCGTGATGATGGGCCGTGCGGCCTATCAGGAGCCCTGGCGGCTGCTGGACGTCGATCCGCAGCTCTTTGGCGAGCCGGCGCGCTTTGCCTCGCCGAAAGCCGCGGCGTTGGCGCTGCTGCCCTATATCGAGCGCGAGCTGTCCAAGGGCGTGCGGCTGTCCGCCATGACACGCCACGTGCTCGGCCTTTTCCAGGGCGTGCCGGGCGCGCGCGCCTTCCGCCGGCATCTCGCGACCGAATCGGTCAAGCCGGGCGCCGGCGCCTCCGTCATGGCTGATGCGCTGGCGCGGGTGGTGGACTTGCGGCCTGAAATAGCGAACATCGCGGCGGCGTAGCACGTAGGCCGGGGCAATATGCTGCTGGGATATCCGACCAGCGAGATCGTCTGGCTCGTTTTGTGGATCGTCGGCGCTGGCGTTCTCGTCGGCATTCTCGCCGGCCTGTTCGGCATTGGCGGCGGGGCCATCATCGTCCCGGTGCTCTACGAGGTTTTTCGTGTGCTCGGTGTGCCGGAAGAAGTGCGCATCCAGCTGTGCATCGGCACCTCGCTCGCCATCATTATCCCGACGACGTTGCGCTCTTATGTTGCGCACAAGAAAATAGGCGCGGCGTTCACCGAAGTTGTGCGCCTTTGGACGGTGCCGGCCATCATCGGGGTCGTCATCGGCTCGATAACGGCGGCCTTCGCTCCGGCACAGGTGTTCAAGATCGCTTTCGTGGTGTTCACCGCGTTTATCGGCACCAAGATGCTGTTTATCCGCGACCGCTGGAACCTGGGGACGGATTTGCCGGGCCGCGGTCCGCTGACGATCTACGGCTTCATCACCGGGCTGTTTTCGTCGCTGGTCGGGGTCAGTGGCGGCGCGATTTCGAACGCGGTGCTCACATTGTACGGACAGTCGATGCAGCGTGCGGTCGCCACCTCCGCCGGCATCGGCGTGCCCATCACCATTGCCGGCACCATCGGCTATATCATCGCGGGCTGGCGGCATATGGCGGCGCTGCCGCCGCTGTCGGTCGGCTTCGTTTCGCTCATCGGCTTCGTATTGATGGCGCCGGTTGCGAGCTACACGACGACCTATGGCGTGCGGCTGGCACATTGGCTGCCGAAGCGAAACCTCGAAATCGCGTTCGGCATCTTTGTCTATTTTGCAGGCTTCAGGCTTTTGCTCACGCTTTTATGAAAGCCCGCGCCGGGCGTCACGGCGTACCGCGCATGCTCAGCCGGTCGCCGCGCACTTCCCAGCTTTCCAGCCGGTTGAGGAAGGTCATGCCGAGCAGATTATTCTTGAGCTGGCCCGGCTGCGCTACCAGCGCCGGCACCGAGCGTTCGACCAGCCCGCCGACGGCGAGCCGATCGAGCGTGACCGGCGCGGCGCGGGTGCGGCCGTTGGCGGTGTCGACATTGACGGTATAGTCGAGCACCTCGATCGGCAGGCCGGCGGCCTTTGCGGCAGCCTGCGTGAGCACCACGGAACTCGCGCCGGTGTCGAGCACCATCGGCACGCGCGCGCCGTTGATGTGAGCGCCGACCGCGAAATCGCCGCCGCGGCCGCGCACGATTTCCACGCGGCGGCCATGGCCGGCGACATGCCCTGGCATCAATTCCGCGATCGCGCGGTCGCCGACTTCGCGCAATTCGTAGCGGTAACTGTAACCGATCACCAGCAACAGACCGAGCACCGCCCAAAACAACATGGCTTCCAGCGCCTGCGAAAAGCGGTCGCGGAATAGGGCTACTACGACGCCGCCCGCGAATATCGCCAGCACGGCCTTGAGGGCGAGCGAACCGACGTCGTGGCTCAGGAGATTGGCGATGGCGTCCTGGTCGTTGCTGGCGATCAGCGCCGCGAGCGACAGCGCCATGCCAAGCACCAGCGACCAGATGAGACGGCGGCTCACGGTGTCAAGCACTCGTGTTGGAGGGTTGCGCCTGGCGGGCGAGCCGCTGCGGCAATTCGCCCATCACGCGGGCGCGTTCGGCGGCACCCATCGCGGTCCATCGTGCAATCTCCTCCACGGTGCGCCCGCAACCAAGGCACAGGCCGGAGCGCGCATCGAGCGTGCACATTTTGACGCAGGGGCTTTCGATCATCGTCGGACTCAAGGGCAATTCGGCAGCGAACATAAGCATGGCGGACCGGAACGCAATCGTTGGGCTTGTCTTACGGGATCAATCAGGTCCCCGCCCGGAATAACGGCCGCCGGGTCAGGCGGCGTTTTTCCTCCGGACTGAGGATCGGTTCGCCCGGCGCCGGCGCAATCGACGGCGCGTGCTCGGTCATCGGCGCCATCGCCGCCACGACCCGTTCGGGCGGGAAAGTGACCACGACCTCGGTGCCGATGCGCAGCTTGGATTTGAGCACGAACGAGCCGCCGTGCAGATCGACCAGGCTTTTGGCGATCGGCAGGCCGAGGCCCGCGCCCTGTTCGGCGGATTTGATCGAATTGGAGCCCTGGCCGAAGCTGGCAAGCACGATCGGGATTTCCTCCTCGGGGATGCCGGGCCCGGTGTCCTTGACGCTCATATATTGGCCGCCGGAAGCGGTCCAGCCGACCTTCAGCCAGATTTCACCGCCCTGCGGCGTGAACTTGATCGCGTTCGACAGCAAATTGAGGCAGATCTGGCGCACCGCGCGCTCGTCCGCCCACAGCCGCGGCAATTCGGCTTCGAACATCTCGTGAATGATGATGCCGCGATTGGTCGCGCGCAGCTTCAACAGGTGATGACAGTCCTCGACGATACCGGCGAGCGAGATCGATTCCTCGTTGAGCTCGTAGCGCCCGGCCTCGATGCGCGAAAGATCGAGAATCTCGTTGATCAGCCCGAGCAGGTGAACGCCGGAATTGTGAATGTCGGCGGAATATTCCTTGTAGGCCGGCACTGCGTGTTCGCCGAACACTTCGCTCTTCATCACCTCGGAAAAGCCGAGGATGGCGTTGAGCGGCGTGCGCAATTCGTGGCTCATCTGGGCGAGAAATCGCGATTTGGAGATGTTGGCGGCTTCCGCGCGCCGGCGCGCCTCGTCGGAGACCGATTTCGCCTGCTCCAGTTCGCCGATCAGCATGTCTTTCTCGGCGCGCGCTTCCAGCGTCGCCAACGTTGTCGAATAGAGGCGATAGGCGAGCACGGCGAAATAGGCTTGCGCGGTGATCGCCATGATCGCCAGCACATAATCGCGCAACGTGCCGCGCAGCGTGAATTCCAGCGCGATGGCGGCGGTGACCGGGAAGGTGGCGGCGAAGGCCGCGATCGGCAGGCTCGAGGCCAGCATGCTCGACACCGCCACCACGAGCAGCATCACAAACAGCATGAAGGTGCCCGAGCTTTCGTCGACGCCGACCGGATGGATCAGCACGAACATCCAGGCCAGCCCGTAGAACAGGTCGAGGATGATGAAGCGCGTCCGCCAGGCGTGCGCCGAGGTCTCGGTTATCGGCAGTTCGAGAAACTGCCGGCATTTCGTGACCATGACGGCGTGAATGACCAGCACCGACGCGGTCCAGGCGCCGGCGGTCACCGCGCCGGTCCACAGGCTCGACAGGAAGCCGATGGTGGCCACGAGCAGCAGGATAACGAGCGAGGCGGAGAGCCGGTTCTGCGCGTAGAGCCGCAGCAACTCGTAGTCGAAGGCAGGGCGGGTGCCGCTCGACGAAGTCAGCCGGTCGCGCGCCTCGCGCACATATTGGGCGGCGAGGCGGCGCTTGACCGGAGAGGTTTCCGGCGGCAGCGCGGACAGATCGGGTTGTTCGCCTGGAATTGGCATGAATTGGCGCTGGTACGCGGAATAGCCCGCGCCAACCTCCCGCAAATTCCTTAAGACCAAGCTTAAGATCGGGCTAAAGACGCTGGTTAAGATTTTGTTACCGGCCGGTTTGACAGGGCTTTTGGCGCATGATCGGCTGCCGCCGAAAGAAAACAGCCCAGAGTTTGGCCAATGAAGCTCTATGACACGAAGACGGCGCCCAATCCCCGGCGCGCTCGCATATTCCTGGCGGAGAAGGGCATCTCGCTGCCGACCGAGCAGGTCGATATTACATCCATGCAGCACAAAACTCCCGAATACACCGCGCTCAATCCCTTGCAGCGCATGCCGGCGCTGGTGCTCGACGACGGCACCGTCATCACCGAGTCGATCGCCATTTGCCGCTATTTCGAGGCCGTCCAGCCGGAGCCGCCGCTGTTCGGCGTCGGCGCCAAGGAGATCGCGCAGGTCGAAATGTGGAACAGGCGCTGCGAAATCAACTTCATGGCCAACGTCGCGGCGGTGTTTCGTCATCTGCATCCGGCGATGAAGGAATTGGAAGTGCCGCAGGTGCCGGCCTATGCCGAGGCCATGCGGCCGCGCGCGATCTGGTTTCTCGAGCTCCTCGACAAGGAACTGGCCAACCGCGAATTCATCGCCGGTGACAGATATTCGGTCGCCGACATCACCACGCTGGTCGCGGTCGACTTCATGAAGCCGGCACGGCTTGCTGTGCCGGAGGCGGCCGGCAATGTGAAACGCTGGCATGCCGCGGTGTCGGCGCGCCCGAGCGCCAAAGCCTGAAGCCCAATGCGGTTGACGATCGTCGGTTCGGGCGACGCCTTCGGATCGGGCGGGCGCGCCAACACATGCTTCTGGCTGGAGACGGGCAGGGGCACGCTTCTGGTCGATTGCGGCGCTTCGGCTCTGCCGGTGCTCAAAGCGCGGGCGCTCGATCCCAACCGCATCGATGCGATCGTCCTGTCACATCTACACGGTGATCACTTTGGCGCGCTGCCGTTCTTGCTACTCGACGGGCAATTCCTGTCGCGCCGCGATAAACCGCTGCTTGTCGCCGGCCCGCCGGGCACACGCGCGCGTCTCGATGCGGCGCTGGAGGTCTTCTTTCCGAAATCGACCGGCTCGAAGTGGCGTTTCCCCTGGCGGGTGGAGGAAATCCCGGTCGGCGTCGCGGGCGAAGTGCTCGGCCATTCCCTGATCACGGCGGAAGTCATCCACCAGTCGGGCGCGCCGTCGACCGCGATCCGTCTCTCCGACGGCGTTGCGACCTTCGCCTATTCAGGCGACACGGAATGGACCGAGGCGCTCTTGCCGATCGCCGATGGCGCCGATCTCTTCGTTTGCGAATGCTACGCTTATGCCGGCAAACTCACTGGGCACATGACCTGGGAAATTCTCCATAGCCGGCTCAACGACCTGCGGGCGCGGCGGATCATGCTCACGCACATGGGCCCGACAATGCTCGCGCGGCTGGACGAACCGCGCGCCGCCGGCGTGTTGATCGCCGACGACGGCCTGACGATCGAATTCTAGCGGATCATCGCTCGAGCAGCGCGATCAGGCTGGACGTATCCCAGCGATTGCCGCCCATCGCCTGCACCTGCGCATAGAACTGGTCGACCAGCGCAGTGACCGGCAGACGCGCGCCGTTGCGACGCGACTCGCCGAGGCAGATGCTTAAGTCCTTGCGCATCCACTCCACCGCAAAGCCAAAATCGAATTTGCCCGCCGTCATCGTCTTGTAGCGGTTTTCCATCTGCCAGGACTGCGCGGCGCCCTTGGAAATGGTGGCCATCACCTTCTCGATGTCGAGGCCGGCCTTCTTGCCGAAATGCAGCGCTTCCGACAGGCCCTGCACCAGGCCGGCGATGCAGATCTGGTTGACCATCTTGGTGAGCTGGCCGGCGCCGGCTGCGCCGATGAGATTGCAGGCGCGCGCGTAGGCCGCGATCACTTTCTCGGCACGCGCGAAGGGCTCGGCCTCGCCGCCGCACATGACCGTCAATGCGCCGTTCTCGGCGCCGGCCTGGCCGCCGGACACCGGCGCGTCGATGCATTCGAAGCCCGCCTTCTTGCCGGCCGCGTGGAGCTCGCGCGCGATCTCGGCGGAGGCAGTGGTGTGGTCGACGAAAATCTTGCCCTTGCCCATGGCTGCGAAGGCGCCGTTCGCGCCCAGCGTGACCTGGCGCAGGTCGTTGTCGTTGCCGACACAGCACATGACGAAATCCTGGCCTTCGGCGGCGGCCTTCGGGGTGGGGGCGGACCTGCCGCCATATTGTTTAACCCACTTCTCGGCCTTGGCGGCGGTGCGGTTATAGACCGTCACCTCGTGTCCGCCCTTGTTCTTGAGATGCCCGGCCATGGGATAGCCCATGACACCCAAACCCAGAAAAGCCACCTTCGCCATCCTCGTCCTCCCTCGCCGAATGCAATCGTTATTGGCCGGCCAGCGCCGAAATCCGCCGCTCAATAGGTCATTTCAGGGGCGGCCGCGTCAACCTTTCTTGAGCGCCCCCCGCATTGACCGGCTAAGGGCTGCGTTTATGGTGTCGGCGCGAGCGGACGGCCGCTCGACAGGGAATGACGATCATGGCGGTGGGCAAGGAACAAATTTTGAGCGTTCTGGCAAAAGTGCCGACGCCCGGCGGCGCGGCGCTGACCGAGGCGAAGGTGCTGTCCGACGTCGTCGTTAGCGACGGCAAAGTGTTCTTCTCCATTAGCGTCGATGCCGCGGCGGTTAAGGCCTGGGAACCTGTGCGCAAGCGCGCCGAAGAGGCGGTGCGCGCGGTTCCGGGCGTGCAATCCGCGCTGGTCGCCTTGACCGCCGAACGCGCGGCCGGCGCCGCCGCGCGCGGCCCTAACCCGGCCCATGTCGCCCAACAGCCGCAGCGCGCAGCCCATCCCGCCGACAAGGTGCAGCCCGGCATTCCCGGCGTCGATGCGGTGATCGCTGTCGCCTCCGGCAAAGGCGGCGTCGGCAAATCGACGACCGCGGTCAACCTCGCGCTCGGCTTGCGCGATCTCGGATTGAAGGTCGGCATGCTGGACGCCGACATCTATGGCCCTTCGCTGCCCAAGCTGCTCGCGATCAAGGAGAAGCCGCAGACCATCGGCGGCACCAGGCTCAAGCCGATCGACCGTTATGGTCTCTCCGTGATGTCGATCGGCTTCCTGATCGAAGAGGAAACGCCGATGATCTGGCGCGGGCCGATGGTCATGTCGGCGATCACGCAGATGCTGCGCGAGGTGGAATGGGGCAAGCTCGACGTCATGGTGGTCGATATGCCGCCCGGCACCGGCGACGCCCAGCTCACCATGGCGCAACAAGTGCCGCTCAAGGGCGCGGTCATCGTCTCGACGCCGCAGGATCTTGCATTGATCGATGCGCGGCGCGGCGTCGCCATGTTCAAGCGGGTCAACGTGCCGGTGCTCGGCATCGTCGAGAACATGAGCTATTTCCTGTGCCCGAGTTGCGGCACCCGCTCGGAAATTTTCGGCAGCGGCGGCGCGCGCCAGGAAGCCGGGCGCCAGGGCGTGCCGTTCCTCGGCGAGGTGCCGCTGCACATGACGATCCGCGAGAAGTCGGATTCCGGCCTGCCAGTGGTGGCGACTGAACCCGACGGCCCGCACGCCAGGATTTATCGCGACATTGCCGCCAAAGTGCTCGAGCAGATCAAGGGCGGCGCCGCCGTGGGGCGCGTGGCGCCGAAGATCGTGATCGAAGCCTAGTTTGCGGGATCGGCGAGGGCGGATGGCGATAAAGCAAATGGCGTCCCGGCTCGTTGTCGCGGCGCTTGCCGTTGCCGGCTTGATGGCATTCGGCGGAGGCCGCGCTTTGGCGCAGGCGGAACCGCGCGCGCCGGCATTACGCAATATCCCAGCCGAATTGCCCGCGGATGTCGTCTTCGGCCGCTTCATCGCGCTCATTCGCGGCCATCTGCTCGCCGGCGATGCTTTGGTCAAGGAACGTGACTGGGAAGACGCGCATCCGCATTTCATGTTCCCGCTCGAGGAAATCTACGGCGTCATTCGTGAGGACCTGCGCAATTACAAGACGCCGCAGTTCGACGACGCGCTCAGGGCCTTGGCGCGCACGGTCGCCGCGCGCAGCGCCAGGCGCTATCCGGCAGCCCTTGCGCGGGTCGAACGCGCACTCGCCGCCGCCGATGCCGACCTCAAGTCGCGGCAGCCGGATTGGCCGCACTTTGAACTGGCAGTGGCCGTCGAAGCGCTGAACACGGCGGAGGAAGAATACGAGGATGCGGTAGCCAACGGCCGTATCCGGCACGCGGTCGGCTATCGGACCGCGCGCGGCTTTATCCTGCAAGCGGATCGGATGATCGAGAGCGTGGCCGGCGATCTTGCGGCCAAAAACCCCGAGGCGCTGCGCGACCTGCGCGACGGCCTCGCCCGGCTCAAGCAGGCGTTCGCCAGTGTCGATGCGCCCAAGCGGCTGCCGATCGATACTGCCGACCTGCACGGCGCGATTTCGCGCGTCAGGCAGGCGGCCGGAAAACTGGCCTGATTACGCGGCGGTTGTGCAATAGCCGGGATTATCCGTCCGGTGGCTTGCTCGACCCGTGCCCGGTCAATGCCCGGGCCGCGAGGCGCAACATTTCAGTACGGGCCCCACTTACAACTTTTATCAAACCAGTGCAGACTGGATTTAGCGGGCGGGCTCCGTCATATTTGGAACCAAGCCCCTAAAACGTCGTAGCGGGTTAACCGCAGGTTGAAAAGCGCCTGCATTGAATAACCGGAGGGAGGATACGGATGAAACGTCGTCAATTTATCAAGGCCGCTGGCGTCGGGTTGGCCGCGTCGGCCATTGCCGCGCCGGCCATCGCGCAGTCGATGCCGGAGCTCAAATGGCGCATGACCACGAGTTGGCCGAAGTCGCTCGACACCTTGTTCGGCGGCGCCGAAGTGATGGCCAAGGCCGTCGCCGCGGCGACAGACAACAAATTCCAGATTCAGACGTTCGCCGGCGGCGAAATCGTTCCCGGTCTGCAGGCGCTTGACGCGACCTCGAACGGAACCGTCGAGATGGGCCACACGGCGCCCTACTATTATTTCGGCAAGGACCCGACCTTCGCCTTCGGCGCTTCGGTCGCGTTCGGTCCGAACCAGCGCTTGAACCAAGGCTGGTACTACAACGGCGGCGGCCGCCAGGCGCTCGATGAGTTCTACAAAAAGTATAATGTGATCGGTCTGCTCGCCGGCAATACCGGCTGCCAGATGGGCGGCTGGTTCCGCAAGGAGATCCACTCAATCGACGATCTCAAGGGCCTCAAATTCCGCATCGGGGGATTCCCGGGGCGCGTCATCGCCAAGCTCGGCGGTGTGCCGACATCGATCGCCGGCGGCGACATCTATCCGGCGCTGGAAAAAGGCACGATCGACGCGGCCGAGTGGGTCGGTCCCTATGACGACGAGAAACTCGGCTTCTACAAGGTCGCAAAGCACTATTATTATCCGGGTTGGTGGGAAGGCGGCACGATGCTGCACTGCTTCGTCAATCTCGATAAATGGAATTCACTGCCGAAATACTATCAGGCGGTGGTGGAACATGCGGCCGCTTATGCCAACAGCTGGATGATCGCAAAGTATGACGAGCTCAATCCGGCGGCGTTGCGGCGGCTAATCGCGGGCGGCACGCAGCTGCACGCGTTTTCACCGGCGATCATGGACGCCTGCTTGAAAGCGGCGCACGAACTGCACGCCGAAATCTCGCAGACGAACGCCAGCTTCAAGAAGGTGTACGATTCGATGAATGCCTTCATGAAGCCGGGCTATTCTTGGTTCCAGGTCGCCGAACTGAACTACGATTCCTACATGATCCGCCATCTCAGCACGATCCCGGGATGATGGACGTCAACTAGCCGATCGTCGTTCGCCAATGAAAAACCCCGGAGCAGCCGCTCCGGGGTTTTTTCTTTTGCGGGCTATCGCCTAACCGCTACTTTGACTGCGTGTTGAAATCGAGCGGCGGCGGCGTTTCGATCTGCGGCACCTCGATCTTCACCTTGTTCGGATCGATACCCGTTCCGTGGCCCTTGTAGTGCATGACCATGGCCGGGAACAGGATCACCAGCAGCACCATGACCACCTGGATCACCACGAAAGGCACCGCGCCCCAGTAGATCTGGCCGGTGGTGACCGGGTCCATGCGTTTGCCGGTGACGCGGTCGTTGTACGGCTCACGCGGCGCCACCGAGCGCAGATAGAAAAGGGCAAAGCCGAACGGCGGATGGAGGAACGAGGTCTGGATGTTGACGCCGAGAATGACGCCGAACCAGATCAGGTCGATACCGATATGCTCGGCGGCCGGCCCGAGCAATGGAATGACGATAAAGGCGAGTTCGAAGTAGTCGAGGAAAAACGCCAGAACGAAAACGAACAGGTTGACGAATATCAGGAAGCCGATCTGCCCGCCCGGCAGCGAGGTCAGCAGGCTTTCCACCCATATGTGTCCGCTCACGCCATAGAACGTGAGCGAGAACACGCGCGCGCCGATCAGGATGAAAACGACGAAGGCCGACAATTTGGCGGTGGCCTCGACCGCCTGGCGCACCAGGTCCCAACTCAGCCGGCGCTTGATAGACCCGAGGATCAAGGCCCCGCTCGCGCCCATGGCGCCACCTTCGGTGGGGGTGGCGACGCCGATGAAGATGGTGCCGAGCACGAGGAAAATCAGGAACAGCGGCGGCACCATAACAAAGGTGGTTTCCTGCGCCATATGCGACAGGAAGCGCTTGCCGGTCATCCGGTTGAGCGCCCAGTTCACCACGGCCACGAAGAAGGCGAAAAGGATGCCGAAGAACAGGCAGAGCACCACATAATCGGCGCCGTGCGAGGTTGAACTGCGCATGGCGAGCCAGGCGAAGACCGCGCTGGCGAGCGTCAGTATGCCAAGCGAGGCGAGGCCGCGGCTGCCGTCGGGCTCGCGGAAGCCGATGGCCTCCGGCGGCAGCCCCGGCGTCGCTTTCGGAAACAGCAGCGTAACCAGGAAAACGTAGCCGGCGTAAAGGCAGGCAAGCACCAGACCGGGTATGAAGGCTCCCTCATACATGTCGCCAACCGACCGGCCGAGCTGGTCGGCCATGACGATCAGCACGAGGGACGGCGGGATGATTTGCGCCAGCGTCCCGGACGCCGCGATCACGCCGGTCGCGACGCGGCGGTCGTATCCGTATCGCAGCATGATCGGCAGCGAGATCAGCCCCATTGAAATGACCGAAGCGGCAACCACGCCGGTGGTGGCGGCGAGCAGCGCGCCGACGAACACGACCGCGTAGGCGATGCCGCCGCGAACCGTGCCGAAGAGCTGGCCGACCGTGTCGAGCAGGTCTTCCGCCATGCCGGAGCGTTCGAGTACCAAACCCATGAAGGTGAAGAACGGTATCGCCAGCAGCGTCTCGTTGGCCATCACGCCGTAGATGCGGTCGGGCAGGGCTTGCAGAAAGTCGGGTACAAACAGGCCGAGCTTGATGCCGATCAGGGCGAAGAGCAGCCCGACGGCGCCGAGCGAAAATGCCGCCGGATAACCGAGCAGCAGGAACAGCACCAGGGCTCCAAACATGATTGGAGCGAGGTTTGCGACGATGAATGCTTCCATGCGGTTCCCCAGCCAGCTATCAATGCTTTTCCATCGCTTCGATCAGTTCCTCGGCCTCGGTTTCAAGCGAGCTCTTTTGGCTTTCATGCGGGTCCGGGATCAGTCCCCGCATGATGGCGATGCGCTTTATGAGTTCCGAGACGCCCTGGAAGAACAGGGTCGCGAAAGCGATCATGATCAGCGATTTGGCCGGCCATTGCGGCAGCCCGCCGGCGTTGCTCGACTGTTCGTTGATTTCGACGGAGCTGAGGAAAAACGGCACGCCGGTTACGATCATGACCACGGTCAATGGCAGCAGGAAAAATGCGTGACCGACCGTGTCGATGATATTGCGCGCGCGCTTGGGCAGAAGCGCATTCACGATGTCGATGCGAATATGCTCGTTGTTCAGCAAGGTCCACGGCGAGCAGAGGAGAAAAACGATACTGAACAGAAGCCATTGCAGCTCGAGGAAGGAGTTGGACGACGTGTCGAAGACCTTGCGCACAATGGCGTTGGCCGCCGAAACGATCACCGCGCCCAGGATCAACCAGGCCAGATACCTGCCGATCCTGGTGTTGATCGCGTCGATGACGCGGGTGACCGGAAGCAACGTCCTAAGCAATGCGTCGAGGCCGCTCACTGGCATCCTCCCCCTCTGGCCAGCCGGCCCGGACGCGCCGGTCGGCGTCTTAATTCTTATTTTATTTCCCCAAGGCCCCACCGCAGGGCGGAGCCTAACACCATAATCCGATGCTGGCGCGAGGCGTCAATGGCGAATTTGGCGGCCAAATGGGAGAAGGGACGGTGGCCGGTCCGACGAGCCGTTGACGGCAACACCGTGGATCGGCGCGCACGGCCCCGGAATAGGCCGCAGAAACCAGTGGTTAACGAACTCTAAAGGCTCGGTTAACCAGCGCCCGGGTACAAGTGAAGAGTCCTGCCCTTCCGGGGGTAGCGGCCGCGTCAATTCGGATGCGGTTCGCGGGGAAAGCGCATGCGGCAGTTTACTATAGCCGGACGGCTTGCTGCGGCCGTGCTGCTGCCGCTGGTCGCATTGCTGTCGGTGCCATTTTTGACCGCGGCGCTCGTGCCCTATCTCGGCGCGGCCGAAACCGCCTATGTCGAAATTGTCACCGCGCTCGTCACCGCCGCCTTGACCGGCGCCGCGGCCCTGGCGATTGCGCGCGCGATCGCGCGGCCTCTCGCCGAAGTGTCCGACACCCTCGATGCGATCGCCTGTGCGGAACTCGATTCCGCGGCGCCTTTGCAGCCGGTCTCCGGCGAAATCGCGCGGCTGTTGGCTGCGACTGACCGGCTTGCCGACGTCATCGGCGAACGTCAGCGGCGCGAACTGGTGCACAACGATCTCGACCGGACGTGGCAGGCCGCGCGCCGCGTCAACCTGTCCAACCTGGCGCATCAGGTCGAATCCGCGACCGAAGCCGGCATCCAGCCGATCGTGGACGGCACCGCGACTTTGCAGCTCAAGGCCGACGACATGGTAACGGCGCTGGAAAGCGTGCGCGCGGCGTTCGAGGACACCGTGCGCGCCGCCAAAGGCTCGCAAAGCATGAACGAAGCGGCCGGCCATCTGTCCGACCGGGTGATCAGCGCGGTCGCGGACATATCCGCGCAGGTGCGGCGCGGCAGCGGACTTGGCCGGGAGGCGGCCGCGCGTGCGACGGCCTCCCGCGCGACAATCGACGCGCTGGCCAGGGCCGCCAATCAGATCGGCGACATCGTCACGGTGATCAACGACATAGCGGAGCAGACCAATCTTCTGGCGCTCAACGCCACCATCGAGGCGGCACGGGCCGGCGAGGCCGGGCGCGGTTTTTCTGTGGTCGCCTCGGAGGTGAAGACGCTGGCGACGCAGACCGGCAAATCGACCGGGCAGATCGGCGCCAAAGTCGCCGAGATCCAGTCCACCACGCGCGAAGTCGTCGCCGCGCTGGCGAGCGTCGCCGAGGCGGTCGATCAGCTGTCCGACGTGACCGTTTCGGTGTCCGCGGCGGTCGAGCAGCAGCGCGACGCCACGGAGAGTTTTGCCGCCAGTGCGCGCGAGACCAGCGCCGCGGTGTCCGATGTCGCCGGGCGGATGGCCGGGATCGCCGACATGATGCAGCGCTCGCGCGCGACCGCGCGGGACGTTTCGGCCGTGGCCGAGACGATGCAATCGACGTCGCAATTGCTTTGCCGCGAAATTCCGGAGATCGTGCGTAAGGCGGTCAAAGCCGACTTACGCGAATTTCCGCGCTACGACGTGAAGCTGACCGCTCGCCTGGAACGCAACGGTACCGTCCACGACGTGGCTGTGCATGACCTCAGCGAGGGCGGCGCACGGATCGACGGGCCAGGAAGCCTGGAGCTTGGCGATCATGTCGCCTTGACTTTCCCCGGCATGAAAGCGATCGCCGCCGAGGTCGTGCGCCACAGCAGCGACGGATTTGGAATATGCTTCAGGCCGGCCGGGTTGCGCCTGGAGGAGTTGCGCGATCTGGTGACGTTGGCGGAACGCGCGGCCTAGCCGCCGGTCACGCTCATATGGCGCCCCAGCGCCGGGCGCTGGTGTCGGCGGTCGATCACAAAATCATGCCCCTTGGGTTTGCGGGTGATCGCCTCGTCGATCGCAGCATGCACCGGATCGTCGCTTTCGGAAGCACGCAAGGGCGCGCGCAGATCGGCGGCATCGTTTTGGCCCAGACACATATACAGCGTGCCGGTGCAGGTGATGCGCACGCGATTGCACGACTCGCAGAAATTATGCGTGAGCGGCGTGATGAAGCCCAGCCGTCCGCCGGTCTCCTTGACCCGCACATAGCGCGCCGGTCCGCCGGTGTGATAGCCGATGTCTTCCAGCGTGTAGCGCTCGGCAAGGCGCGCTCGCACCATTGACAGCGGCAGGTATTGATCGAGGCGGTTTTCGCCCGTTTCGCCAAGCGGCATCACCTCGATGACCGTGATATCCATTCCGCGCCCGTGCGCCCAGACGACGAGACCGGCGATTTCGTCCTCGTTGACCCCCTTGAGCGCCACCGTATTGATTTTCACCCGCAGGCCGGCATTGAGCGCGGCTTCGATGCCGGCCAGCACCTTTTCCAGATCGCCCCAGCGCGTAATGGCGCGGAACTTGTCGGGGTCCAGGGTGTCGAGCGAAACATTGATGCGCTCGACGCCGTGTGCCTTGAGTTCGGTTGCGTATTTTTCCAGTTGCGAAGCGTTCGTCGTGAGCGTGAGCTCTTTGAGCGCGCCGCTCGCGAGATGACGCGACAGGGACGCGACAAGCGACATGACGCCGCGTCGTACCAGCGGCTCGCCTCCGGTGAGGCGCAACTTGCTCACGCCCTTGGCGATGAATGCGCTGCACAGCCGATCGAGTTCCTCCAGGCTGAGCAGGTCGGCCTTGGGCAGGAAGGTCATGTGTTCCGACATGCAATAGACGCAGCGGAAATCGCAGCGGTCGGTCACCGAGACGCGCAAATAGGTGATGGCGCGACCGAACGGGTCGATCAGCGCGCGCGGATGCATGCCGGCGCGGTCGTGTTCAAGCGTCAAACTGCCGTTGGTCGCTGCCATGTCTTATTCCGGCGCCGCGGGCGGCGCACCTGAGATATAGGACGTGCGGCCGGTGATGGCCATAGCGTCCAGCCGGCGCGGTGCGCGCGCTCAAGCGGCGCGGCAGAATCAAGATGCTGGCTTGTCAGCGCGTCGGCTGCGGCGCCGCAGGCCACGGCGCCTGCTGTTGCTGCTGCGGCTGCACGGGCTCCGCCTGCATTGGCGCGGTGGCTGCCGTTGCCGGCTTCTTCGCCACCGGCTTTTTGGCGACCGGCTTCCTCTTGGCGACCGGCTTCTTCTTGGCAGGCTTCACCGGCTTCGGCGGGGGCGGAATGGGCACCAGTTCGGCCACCACCGGGTTCGGTTGCAACGTGGGCGTTTCGGTGCCGACGGCGGTCGGTTCGATCTTCTGCGTGGACGGCTCGTACCCGTTGAGCGTGAAGGTCACGGTCATCGTCGAGTTGGCAGGCAGCGGGAGCGCGCAAGGGGTGCGGCAGACTTGCTCATTGGACAATCTGGCTTCGGCCCCTGGCGGAACGGACTCGAACCGCACCGTATCCATCGTAGGCGCCGGCTTCAGCGCGTCGAGACTCATCCAGTCAGGCATTGACGAACACGCCGCAAGGGCAAGGCTCGCGCCCACGATCGCGATTACTCGGTACATTTTGGTAACCCGTCCACTTGAGCGGCAGAAACCGCCCTCCATCAATAGGATACGGTTGCGTTGATAGGGGCGCAACCGGTAGCAGTCCATTAACCTTACCGCGTTAACCATACCGGCGGCCAGCAGCATCAGTTTGGCGGCAATAACGCGACGACGGCTGCCGGCAATTGCTCAAAATGGCTGATGATCCGGTCCGGTCCGAATTCGGCGACCGGCCGCTCGCTGTAGCCGAAATCGACGGCGATGACGGGAATGCCGGCGGCGCGCGCGGTCCTGATGTCGGTCGCGGAATCCCCGATCATGATCGAGCCGGCCAGACTGCCGCCGGCGGCGGCGATCGTCCGGCGCAGCACTTCCGGATCGGGCTTCTGTACGCCGAACGTATCCTGCCCGCAGATGGCCGCGAACCGGCCGGCAAGGTTGAGCTTCTCGAGCAGCATGACCGAGAGGCGCTCGAGCTTGTTGGTGCAGACGGCAAAGCGAGAGCCGCCGGCCGTGAGCGCATCGAGCGCATCGGTCATTCCCGGGAATGGCCGCGAGCGGTCGGCTAGGTGCTCGCTGTAATGCGCGATGAAGTCGGCGAACAATCGTTCGATCCTTTCGGGCTCGGCCGAAATTCCTTCCGCGGCAATTCCGCGCGCGATCATCATGCGGGCGCCGCCGCCGATCAGACCGCGCGCGGTATCGTAAGGCACCGGCGGCAATCCTTCGCGCGCGAAGATCACGTTGAGGGTGTCGACAAGATCGGGCGCGGTGTCGATCAGGGTGCCGTCGAGGTCGAAAACGATGGTGGGAGCCGTCATGGCGGATCGCTAGCGCATGATCCGGCAAAGTGGAAGGGCCGCCGGGGAGGGCTACCCAGGCAGGGCGTTCGGGGCTAGATAAGCGGGGCAAAAAGACCCTTAGCAACCCTCGAATCCGCAACCGGTCGCGATGAACGCCGATGCCCAGAAACGCGCCGCCGCCGCGCGCGCCGTCGAATTCGTGCGACCCGGCATGCGCCTCGGGCTCGGCACCGGCTCGACGGCAAAGCACTTCGTTGAGTTGATCGGCGAACGCGTGCGGGGCGGGTTGGACATCGTCGCCGTGCCGACGTCGCAAGCAACGCGCGACGACGCCGAACGCTGCGGCATTGCGCTGACCACGCTCGATGCGACGCCGGAACTCGACCTGACCGTCGATGGCGCAGACGAGATCGCGCCCGATCTCAGCCTGATCAAGGGCGGCGGCGGAGCCTTGCTGCGCGAAAAGATCGTTGCCGCGGCCTCGGCGCGCATGGTCGTCATCGCCGACCGCAGCAAATGGGTATCGACGCTCGGGCAATTTCCGCTGCCGATCGAGGTCGCGCCATTTGGCCTTGGTGCGACGCGGCGCGCCATTGAGAAGGCCATCACCGCGCTCCAGCAGTCCGGCCCGCTCACCTTGCGGGCGGGCAAGGACGGCCATCCTTTCGTCACGGATGGTGGCCACTGGATCGTCGACGCCGCGCTCGGCCGGATCGACGACCCGAAGGCGGTTGCGCATTCGCTGTCGGCGATCCCCGGGGTCATGGGACACGGTCTGTTTATCGGGCTGGCACAGACCGCCATACTGGCCGGACCGGACGGCGTCACGGTTGTCGAGCGGCCGTGAAACAGAACCATAGTTCAAAGGGAGTGAGCATGATGAGCGTCATTGAGGCCACCAAAATGGCCGCCGGCATGGCCGCGGTCGCCATCGCCCTGGTTACGATCGCGCCGGTCGCGCGAGCCCAGCAGCCCTCGCCGGCGGCGCTTGCCACCGCCAAGGAACTCATCGCCTATACCGGCTCGGCGGCGGTGTTCAATCCGCTGATCGCCGGCGTGGTCGAACAGGCGAAGCTTCTTTACCTCCAGCAGGACCCTTCCCTGGGCAAGGATCTCAACGAGATCGCGGAAAAATTGCGCACCGATCTGGCGCCGCGCTTTGCCGAACTGACGGACGAGATGGCCAAGCTTTATGCCACCCATTTCACCGAAACGGAGCTCAAGGAGATTCTGGCGTTCTATCAGTCGCCGGTCGGCAAGAAGATGCTCGTGCAGCAGCCGACCGTAGTCGACGCCAGCATGAAATACGCGCAGGACTGGGCGGCCAAGCTGTCCGACCAGGTGATCGCGATGATGCGCGACGAGTTGAAGAAGCGAGGTCACGCCCTCTGATGGCGGACGAGAACGTCGATCTGTTTGTCATTGGCGCCGGCTCCGGCGGCGTGCGCGCCGCGCGCATCGCCGCAAGCCACGGCGCGCGTGTGATGATCGCGGAAGAATTCCGCGTCGGCGGCACCTGCGTCATTCGGGGCTGCGTGCCGAAAAAGCTTCTGGTCTATGCCTCGCGATTTTCCGAGGAATTCGAGGACGCCGCCGGATACGGCTGGAACGTGCCGCATCCGACGTTTCACTGGCCGGCGCTGATCGGCAATGTGCACGGCGAAGTGGCGCGGCTGGAAGCGGCCTATACCAGCACGCTCGAACGCTTCAACGTCGCGCTGGTCAAGAGCCGCGCGGTGCTGGAAGACGCGCATACGGTGCGGCTGGCCAATGGCGCGAGCGTGCGCGCCGGGACGATCCTGATCGCGACGGGGGCTACGCCCTATCATGGCGCACAGATCGCCGGGCTCGAGCATGTCATTTCCTCGAATGAGGCGTTTCTTCTCAAGGATTTGCCGAGGCGCATCCTGATCCAGGGTGGCGGCTACATCGCGGTCGAATTCGCCGCAATTTTCGCCGGCCTCGGCGCCCAGGTCACTCTGGTCTATCGCGGCGAAAATATCCTGCGCGGATTTGACGACGACGTGCGCGAGCATTTGCGCTGCGAGATGGAACAGCGCGGCATCAAGATCGTCACCCGCAAGACCGTGGCGGCGATCGAAAAGGTCGAGCATGGCTACGACGTGGAATTATCCGACAACGAACAGCACATGGCGGACCTGGTGATGTTCGCGACGGGCCGCAAACCGAACGTGCGCGGGCTCGGCCTCGAGAAAGTCGGCGTCAAGCTCGGCGCAACCGGCGGCATTGCCGTGGACGCCTATTCGAAGACTTCGGTCGACAATGTCTATGCCGTCGGCGACGTCACCAACCGGATCAATCTGACGCCGGTGGCGATCCGCGAGGGTCACGCATTCGCCGACACGGTTTACGGCGGCAGGCCGACGCCGGTCGATCACGCCAATGTTGCGACCGCGGTTTTCTCCGAGCCCGAGATCGGCGTGGTCGGATTGACCGAAATGCAGGCGCGCGAGCGGCTCGACAAGGTCGATATCTACAAGACCAGCTTCCGGCCGATGAAAGCGACGCTGCCGGGGCGCGACACCCGCATGTTCATGAAGCTTGTGGTCGACGGCGTGTCCGACCGGGTGGTCGGCTGCCATATCGCCGGCCCCTCCGCCGCCGAAATGATCCAGGCGATCGGCATCGCGGTGAAGATGGGGGCCACCAAGGCCGACTTCGACGCCACCATGGCCGTGCACCCGACGGCGGCCGAGGAACTCGTCACCATGCGCCAGAAGGCCGTCAGCTACGGCCGCGCGGCGGCGGAATAGCATTAAACTAACGATTTTCGCGAATAGCTGGCTTCGGCGGGGTGGCTTCGTGTATAACCCCCGCCAATCGTTGGAGTAATTGGCAATGGCCGAGCGTTGGACGCCGGACAGTTGGCGCAAAAAGCCGATTTTGCAGGTCCCGGATTATCCCGACCGGCAGGCTTTGGCCGACGTCGAAAAACAGTTGGCGACGTTTCCGCCGCTGGTGTTTGCCGGCGAGGCGCGCAGCCTGAAGAAGGCGCTGGCCAAGGTCTCGGCCGGTGAGGCTTTTCTGCTGCAAGGCGGCGATTGCGCAGAGAGCTTCGCCGAGCACGGCGCCAACAATATCCGCGACTTCTTCCGCGTCTTCCTGCAGATGGCGATCGTGCTGACCTACGCCGGCGCCTCGCCGGTGGTGAAGATCGGCCGCATCGCCGGGCAATTCGCCAAACCGCGCTCCTCGCCGACCGAAAAGCGCGACGGCAAGGAACTGCCGAGCTATCGCGGCGATATCATCAACGACATTGCCTTCACCGAGGATGCGCGCCGGCCCGATCCGCGCCGGCAGATCGAGGCCTACCGGCAGTCGGCCGCGACGCTCAATCTGTTGCGCGCCTTCGCCAAGGGCGGCTACGCCAGTGTTGAAAACGTACATCAGTGGATGCTGCAATCGGTCTCCGGCTCGCCGCAGTCGAAAGCCTATGCCGATCTCGCCGATCGCGTTTCGGGCGCGCTCGATTTTATGCGCGCCTGCGGCCTCACTTTCGCCGTCGACAGCGCGCTCGGCACCACCGATTTTTACACCAGCCACGAGGCGCTTCTGCTCGGCTTCGAGCAGGCGATGACCCGCGTCGATTCCACGACCGGCGACTGGTACGCGACCTCCGGCCACATGCTCTGGATCGGCGACCGCACCCGCCAGCACGACCATGCCCATGTCGAATATGCGCGCGGCATCAAGAATCCGCTCGGCCTCAAATGCGGTCCCTCGCTCAAGGGCGACGATCTGCTGCGGCTGATCGATATTCTCAATCCCGACAACGAGGCCGGCCGGCTCACGCTGATCGGCCGCTTCGGCGCCGAGAAAGTCGGCGATCAACTGCCGGCGATGATCCGCGCGGTAAAGCGCGAAGGCAAAGCCGTTATCTGGTCGTGCGATCCGATGCACGGCAACACCATTACCTCGACCACCGGCTACAAGACGCGCCCGTTCGACCTCATCCTCAAGGAAGTACGCAGCTTCTTCGAGATCCATCAGGCCGAAGGCAGCTACGCCGGCGGCGTGCATCTGGAAATGACCGGGCAGAATGTCACCGAATGCACCGGCGGCGCCCGCGCCATTTCCGACGCCGACCTCAACGATCGCTACCACACCGTCTGCGATCCGCGGCTCAACGCCGAGCAGGCGATCGACATGGCTTTCCTGCTCTCCGACCTGCTCAAGAAAGAGCGGTCGGCCAAGCCCATGCCGGCGGTCGCCGGGCTGTAGAAATCTTTAGCCTCTGTAAAGGTAAACAGACCGGTTTTATCGCGCCGTTAATGATGCGCGCCGTTCGTTAAATATCCCGCCAATGTTGTAACCAGTGCGAAAACTATTGCGGCGAAAACTCGCCCCATCGCCGCAGTTGGGGAAAGCATGTTCGGGGCGCGCGTATCGTTCGGCGGATTATTGTTATTGGGGCTAGCGGTTGCCGCTGCGCCCGCCGCTGCCAATCCGTTCCTGATCGAGCCCGACGCGCCGCAATTCACCTCCTCGTTTGGCCTGCGCTACTGGTACGGCATGGGCAATACGAGCAAGGACCTCTACGGGCTGACCCGCGACACCTTATATTCGCGGTTGACCTACAGCGGCTTGCAGTCGCATTCGCTCGAACTCGTGTTTCGCGTCGATCACCAGCCGACCGGCCTGTTCTGGAAGGGCTATGGCGGCGGCGGCCTGTTGACCCAGGGCAATCTGCGCGACGAAGACTTCCCGCCCGGCGTCACGCCCTATTCGAGCACGAACAGCACGCTGCAAAACCAGTCGATCGGTTATTTCAACCTCGACTTTGGCGGCGCGCTGGTGCGCGGTCCCGATTTTCGCCTCGACGGCTTCGTCGGCTACCACTATTTCCACCAGCGCATAAAGGCGTTCGGCTGCCAGCAGACCGCGACCAATCCCGATATCTGCGCCGGCGGCATTCCGAACTCCGTGGCCGGAATCGTGGAGGACGACACCTGGCAGGCGCTGCGCGTCGGCCTCAATGCGGATGTTCCGCTTATCGACCGCTTCCGCCTCAACCTGGAAGCCGCCTGGCTGCCTTACGCCTGGCTTTCCGGCACCGACAACCACTTGCTGCGCCCCGATCTGCCGTTTCCGTTCCGCCAGGATGGCCTCGGCTGGGGCTATCAATTCGAAGCCGTGCTCTCCTACAAATTCACCGACGCCATCAGCGTCGGCCTCGGCGGCCGCTACTGGCACATGCAGAGCAAGGGTGACGCGCATTTCGAGGACTATGGCGGCAGCGCCCAGCCGCTCGATTTCAAGACCGATATTTACGGGGTCTTTTTACAGGGCAACTATCATTTCGCCCCGTTCTGAGCCGGTGCCGCCGGCGCAGGCCGGCGATGCAGGGACCCCCATTGCCGGGCGGGATACCGAGGCGGTAGAGCAATCACCATGAATGCCCGCCCTTCCGATAGACTCGCGATCGCGGTCGCGCAGCTCAATTCGACTGTCGGCGACATCGCCGGCAATGCCGAGAAGGTGCGCCGCGCGCGTATGACCGCCGCCGCGCAGGGCGCCGATCTGGTCGTTTTCCCCGAACTGTTCATTGCCGGCTATCCGCCCGAGGACCTTGTGCTCAAGCCGGCATTTCAGGCTGCATGCCGCGCGGCGGTCGAGGCGCTCGCCCGGGAGACGAAATCGGGCGGCCCCGCGCTGCTGGTCGGCGCGCCGTGGCTCGACGATGGCAAGCTCTACAACGCGGTCGCGCTGCTTGAGGGCGGCGCCATCGCGGCCCTGCGTTTCAAGGTAGACCTGCCGAATTACGGCGTGTTCGACGAGAAGCGCGTATTCGCGTCCGGGCCGATGCCGGGGCCGGTGAGCTTCCGCGGTGTGCGGCTGGGCCTGCCGATCTGCGAGGACATCTGGGGCGCGGAAATCGTCGAATGCCTAGCCGAGACCGGCGCCGAACTTCTGGTGGTGCCCAACGGCTCGCCCTATTGGCGGCAGAAGGGCGACGTGCGGCTCAATATCGCGGTGGCGCGTATCACCGAGCAGGGATTGCCGACCGTTTACGTCAACCAGGTCGGCGGCCAGGACGAACTGGTGTTTGACGGCGTCTCGTTCGGCCTGCACGCCGACTGTTCGCTGGCTTTCCAGTTGGGCGCATTTCAGGAGACGGTCGCCACCACGCACTGGCAGCGGCGCGGCGCCACCTGGCGCTGCATCGAGGGTCCGACCGCTGGCGCCATCGAAGCCGATCCCGCCGACTATACGGCGTGCGTGCTGGGCTTGCGCGACTACGTCGGCAAGAACGGCTTTCCCGGCGTCGTGCTCGGCCTCTCGGGCGGCGTCGACTCCGCGCTGTGCGCGGCGATGGCGGTCGATGCGCTTGGCCCCGACCGCGTGCGCTGCGTCATGATGCCGTACAAGTTCACCGCGCAGGAATCGCTCGACGATGCCGCGGCTTGCGCCAAGGCCCTGGGCGTGCGCTACCAGATTCTGCCGATCGCGCCGGCGGTCGAAGGTCTCGAGCGTGCGCTTGCGCCGGCCTTCGCCGGTCTGCCGCGCGACGTCACCGAGGAGAACTTGCAGGCGCGCGCGCGCGGCACCGTCCTGATGGCAATCTCCAACAAGTTCAACGTCATGGTGGTGACTACCGGCAACAAATCGGAAATGTCGGTCGGCTACGCCACGCTCTATGGCGACATGAACGGCGGCTTCAACCCGATCAAGGATCTCTACAAGACCGAGGTGTTCCGCCTGTCGCGCCTGCGCAACCGCTGGAAGCCGGAAGGCGCGCTGGGCCCGGACGGGCCGGTCATTCCGGAGAACATCATTACGCGGCCGCCGACCGCGGAACTGCGCGAGAACCAGCGCGACGAGGATTCGCTGCCGCCTTATCCGGTGCTCGACCCGATCCTCGAACGGCTGGTGGAACGCGAGGAGCCGATTTCGGCGATCGTGGCCGCCGGCTTTGACCGCGACACCGTGATGCGGGTCGAGCGCATGCTCAACATCGCCGAATACAAGCGCCGCCAGGCAGCGCCGGGGGTCAAGGTAACGCTGAAGAATTTCGGCCGCGACCGCCGCTATCCCATCACCAACCGCTTCCGCGATCCTGGCACGCCGCTGCCGACGCCGGATGCCTCGCTGGTCGCCGGCAAGCCGGCAAAAACCGAAGCCTTCGATTTCTAGCGTACCGGCAGGAAAGTCGGCCCGACCGTGCGCACGGTGCGTTTGGCCGGATCTGTCACGCCCGGCGCCTCGACCATCGCTGCCGGGTCTGGCGTAGTATTCGTCTTTGCGCGCGGATCGGGGCGAATCGGCTTTCCGTCGGCGCCTATACGCGGCTGCGACAGCTTCTTGGCATTCTGCTCGGTGACGACCACGTCGCCGGGCGCCACTGTATCGTCGGGGCCGTTGGCTTTGAGCGCCTCGGCCCAGCTTTCGCCCGGCCGCCGGCAACTACAGGCCGGATTGAGCGCCTTGCGATAGCTGAATGCGGTCGGCAGTTCGGTATACAGACGGCCATTGAGCGAGACGGCCTGCGTCACTTCCTCGCCGGGATTGTGATAGGTGTAGAGCGAGACTTCCGCCGCCGGACACATGCGCTGGCAGGCCAATTCGTCGTCGCGGAAATGGTCCGGCGAAGTCGCATAGGAAATCGGGAAATAGTAGCCGTCGCAGGTGCGCACGCAGATGGTGCGGAACGTGCCGCCCATCGGTCCGGGCGATTGCGAGGTCTGCCCGTTGCCGCCGAACAACCGATCGAAGAAGCCGCCCTGCTCGCCGGCGAGGGCGGCAGAACGATATTGCGGGCCGCAGCCGCTGTCGCCGAGCGCGATCAGCAGCGACTGGCGCTGCGCGGCGCGCTGGGTGGTGCCGCCGTTGAGCTGCTCGTATTGATTTTGCAGGCGCTCGAGCGAATAGCGCTGCTGGTCGATCTGCCGGCTCAGCCCGCCGCACTGCGCCGGCGGATTGCTGAAGATCGAGAAAAAACCCGACGATTCGCAGCCCATCCGGCGCGACTGCGCGACCAGCCGGTCGACCTCGAATTGCTGCCGGTTGAGCGCTTCCTCGGCGGCGCGAATTTGCTGCGCGCGCGCCGGATCGCTGTTGCCGCGGTCGAGCGAGGCGAGTTGGGCCTCCAGCCTCTGGCAGGCCGGGTTCATCGATTGCGCCAGCGCGCCGGCGCACGGCACCAGCAGCGCCGCCGCAACCGCCAGCCTGAACGCATTTCCCTTCATGCGCCGCACTCTATCGCTAAAATCATGACGCTGCGAGCCTCGTGCTCAATGCGGACGGATAGCTTCCGCGCGCAGGTTCCACAATACGCCGACGACGATGATAAGCGCGCCGAGCGGCACGAATATGTCGAGCCGCTCGCCAAACAACAGCCAGCCGACCACCGCGATGAGCGGGATGCGCATGAAATCCAGCGGAACCACCAGCGTGGCGTCGCCGGCGCGGAACGCATTGCTCAGGCAGTAGTGCGAGGTCAGCCCGGCAATGCCGACCCCAAATGCGGGCAAAATATGGCGCGTATCGAGATGGAGGAAAACCGCCGGGTCGCTGCCGATAAGCGACAGCGGAAACTGGATCACCGCCATCCAGAACACGATGCCGAGCGTGGTTTCGGTCGCGGTCAGTTTCTTTGTGGCGATCATGGTGATGGCGTAGCCGAACGCCGCCGCCAGAACGAGAAACACCGCCGGGTTGATGCTGGCGATGCCCGGCCGCAGGATCACCAGCACGCCGATCAGGCCGAACACGATCACGCCGATGCGGCTCGGTGTCAGCCGCTCGTGCAGCAGCCAGACCGCGAGCAGCGCGGTCCAGCCCGGCATGGTGAATTCGAGCGCGAACACCATGGCGAGCGGCAGCATGGTAATCGCCAGCGCCCAGGCAAATTGCGAGGCGTAGTGCACGACGTTGCGCACCAGGTTGAGCTTCATGCGGCGCGGGCGCACGTGCACGCGCAAACCCGGCCGCACCGCCAGCAGGGCCAAAAGCACGAACAGGGCGGCGCCGCTGCGAATGGCGAGGATTTCGAAAATGCTCAGGCCGAGCCTGGACAATTCGCGGATGGACACGGCCATGACCGAGAACGAAAGCAGGGCGCCGACCATCCAAAGGACGACGCGGGCTAGTCGGGGGACGGTCACGGGCTGGTTCGGCGGCTGGTGCGGGATCGGGGAAGCGCGGGCGGTGGTCTAGCAGGCCGGCGGCGCGGCGTCACTCCGCGTCCGGCTGGCTCTCCGGCCGCGCCCTGTCGAAAGCGGGCAGTTTCAAGCAGGCGGCGTCGACCGCGGCGATTTTCGGGAATTTGTCGAGCCGCACCTGTAGCCGGCGTGCGTTGAATACCTGCGGCACCAGGCAAATATCGGCGAGCGTCACATGCGCGCCGCAGGCATAAGGCGCCGGCGCGATCATCGCCTCGAGCGCCGTAAATCCCTCGATCACCCAGTGGTGATACCAGGCGTCGATCTCGCTCTGCTCATGCTTGAGCTGACGCTTGAGATAGCGCAGCGCAATGAGATTGTTGAGTGGATGAATATCGCAGGCGATCAATTGCGCGACGGCGCGGACTTTGGCGCGCGCCAGCGCGTCGGCCGGCAACAGCGGCGGCTCCGGCTGGATGTCGTCGAGATATTCGATGATCGCCAGCGATTGCGTCAGGATATCGCCGCTGGACAATTCCAGCGCCGGCACCCGCATCTGCGGATTGATGGCGCGGAATTCCGGCTTGAGTTGCTGGCCGCCGTCACGCGTCAAATGGATCGACACCATCTCGTAGGGAATTCCCTTGAGATTGAGCGCGATACGCACGCGATAGGCGGCGGACGAGCGGAAATAGGAATAGAGCTTCAAGGATCGCCCCCCGGCGTTGACGGCGGAAGCGGCAATCTAGCCGTGGGCGGGGCTGCTGGCGAGTTCTTCGGCGAGCTGCGCCGACCGTTCCGCGAGCTTTTGCAACGCCCGATCGAGTGCGGCGCGGTCGGCGTCGTCGATGGTCTGGAGCAACTGGCGGGCGAATTTTTGCGCCATCGGTGCGAGATCGCCATAGACCTCGCGCCCGGCCGCGGTGAGCGACAGGAAGGCCTCGCGCAAATCGGCGCGGTTGGCGCGCCGGGCCACCAGTTTGCGGCGCTCGAGCAGGGCAACGGCGCGCGACACCTTGGTCTTGTGCATGTGGCTGTGCTCGCCGATCGCCTTGGCGGTCATCATGCCGAATTGGCCGAGCGTCACCAACACGCGCCACTCCGGCACGCCGATCCTGTAGCGCTCGGCATAGATGCGCGAGAGCGCCTGCGAAACGAGGGTGGCGCAGACGTTGAGACGATAGGGCAGAAATTCTTCGAGCTTGAGCGCGGCCGGATCGGCGAGCCCCGCAGGTGCATTGTGCGCCCGGTCGTTGGACATTGCTGCGCTACCGCGTTCCCGCGCGTGGGTCGGCCGTTGACGGCGCAACCGCCTTGATGCGCGTAACGGGAACTGTGGCCGAAGTTGCAGGGGCACGCAACTAGATTGGAAATATTCTAAACCTGATGCCGCAATTGACGATCCGGGCGCAACGCCCGGGCGCGCGGCCCGAAGGCTGTGCAGCGGGCCGCATTCCCATGCGAGCGGCCTTGTCATGATAGGCTGAACGCGGATCCGAGCGAGGGCCGGGAACTGCCATGACCGCCAAGGCTTTTGCATCCACCGACGATACAGCCGAGAAAAAGGTCGCTTTCGATCAGATCGGGGCTGGGCTTTATTTCTTCGCGGCCGAGGGCGACCCCAATTCCGGCATCATCGTCGGCGACGACGGCGTCGCGGTCGTCGACGCGCAGGCAACCCCGGACGCCGCGGCCGAGGTGATCGCACGCGTCGCCAAGGTCACCGACAAGCCGATCAAATATGTGCTGCTGACGCACTACCACGCCGCGCGGACCCTCGGCGCCTCGGCCTTCAAGGGCGCCGAAATCATCGCCTCCGACGCGACGCGCGTGCTGATCGCCGAGCGCGGCAAGGACGACATGCAATCCGAGATCGGCCGCTTCCCGCGCCTGTTCCGCGGCGCCGACAGCATTCCAGGTTTGACCTGGCCCACCGTGACGTTTCCCGATCAGGTTTCCCTCTGGCTCGGGCGGCGCGAGGTGCGCATCCTGCATATCGGCCGCGGCCACACCGCCGGCGACGCGATCGCCGTCGTGCCCGACGCCGGCGTCGTGTTTGCCGGCGATCTGGTGGCCAATAATTTCGCCAGCTACGGCGGCGACGCGCATTTCGACGACTGGCTGGCGACGCTCGATAGTCTCGCCGAAATGCAGGCCAATGTGCTGCTGCCCGGCCGCGGCGCCGCACTCGTCGCGCCGGACAAGGTGGCCGAGGCCATTTCGCGCACAGGCGACTTCATCTCGACCTTGTACAAGTCGGTGAGCGAAAGCGTCGCCAAGGGCCGCTCGCTCAAGGATGCGTTCGTCTTCGTGCGGCTCGCCATGGACCCGACCTACCGGACGTTCGGGCTCTACGAGCACTGCTTGCCGTTCAATGTCGCGCGCGCCTATGACGAAGCGCGTGGCATCGAACGGCCCGCGATCTGGACGGCCGAGCGCGATCGTGAAATGTGGGCGGCATTGCAGGAATAATCGGGTTCAACGATGCGATTTCCGCCGGGACGATTGGTCGTTGGCCTGCTCGCCGTCAGCATCGTGCTGTGGGCGGTGATGTATTTCGGCACGCTGGCGCATCTGTCGGCGGCGGCGGAGGGCGCGCAGCCGTTCGACCTGCGCCCGCGCGGCTACAGCGTCGGGGAGGCGCGCGCGCTGCTCACCATGCTGGGTGACGCCGGGCGCGCCTATTACGCCGACGTGCAGCTCGCGCTCGACACCATCTATCCGGCGACTTACGCGCTGTCGCGCGCGCTGGCGATCTGGTGGCTCACGATGCCGGGCCGCCTGTGCGCGGCGCCGCTTGCGCCCGCGCTGCGCTGGATTCTGATCGTGCCGCCGGTCGCCGCCGCCGCGTTCGATTACTGGGAAAATTCGCTGATCCGAAAAATGCTCGCGGCGGGGCCCGCCGTCGCCGGCGATCTCGTGCACATGGCGTCGGTGGCGACGCAATTGAAGTCGGCCGCCGGAGCGGTGGGCGAAGTGACGATGATCGCTTTCGCGATTGTGGTGTTTGTGCGCTGGCGCCGGCGCGTGACGGTAAAAAACGCTAGCGCGTGCAGACGATGGCGACGACGTTGCAGTTGTTGCCGCGGCAGCCGCCGGAACCGCTGGCCGGGATCGCCCCCGTGATGTCGTCGCGGTCGACCTTGCGGTAGGACGTGGCCTGGGCGAATTCGTGCGTCTTGCAATAGGCGTTGGCGACCGAGGCGCCGCATTTGTCGCCCGAGGCGAGGCAACGGTCGATGCCGTAGCCGTCGCCGTCATCGGCGATGATGAACATGCGGCGTTCGGCCTGCGCCGAGGTGACGGTGAGGACGCAGAGGATGGCGGCTAAAGCGGCCAGACGTGTACGCATGACGATGCCCACCGGTCGAAAAGCGCCGGCCCCGGCGCTGATCGTTACAATGCGGGCAAAACCGTTAAGGTCCGCTTAACCCTGGCGCTGCCAATGAGGTGGGGCTTGACGGTTGGTACGACAGGAAGCATTGTGCGGCCCCGATGACCGGCCTTAACCATATCTGCGGCATTTGCCGCGAGATTATTAGCTAGCGCACGACGCTGGCTGCGGCCGTCTTTTCTCCATCGAGATAAAGCAACGCCCGGGGCCAGCAGGCGCCGAGGACGCTATGGAGCTTCAGCTCTACGACACGCTGACGCGCAAGAAGCGGCCGTTCGTGCCGATCGATCCGGCACGCGTGCGCATGTATGTTTGCGGACCGACGGTCTACGACTTCGCCCATATCGGCAACGCGCGGCCGGTGATCGTGTTCGACGTGCTCTTCCGCCTGCTGCGGCATATCTACGGGCCGGAGCACGTCACCTATGTGCGCAACGTCACCGACGTCGACGACAAGATCAACGCGCGCGCCGCCGAGCGCGGCATTTCCATCCGCGACCTGACCGAAGAGACCTACAGGAATTTCAAGCAGGACGTGGCAGCGCTCGGCTGCCTGCCGCCGACCGTCGAGCCGCGCGCGACCGAATATGTCTCCAAGCCCGACGCGCCGACGGACATGATCCGGCTGATCGGGCAACTCGTAAAAAACGATTGCGCCTACGTCGCCGAGGGCCATGTGCTGTTTCACGTCGCGGCGATGAAGGACTACGGCAAACTGTCGAACCGGTCGCTCGACGAGATGATCGCCGGCGCCCGCGTCGAGGTCGCGCCCTACAAGAAAGACCCGATGGATTTTGTGCTTTGGAAGCCATCGCCGCCGGACCTGCCGGGCTGGGAAAGCCCCTGGGGCCGGGGCCGGCCCGGCTGGCATATCGAATGCTCGGCGATGTCGGCGGCGCTTCTGGGCGAGACCTTCGACATTCACGGCGGCGGCATCGACCTCGTGTTTCCGCACCATGAGAACGAGATCGCGCAATCGCGCTGCGCCTTTCATACGAAGGCGATGGCGAACTACTGGATGCATAATGGTTTTTTGCAGATGGAAGGCGAGAAGATGTCGAAGAGTCTCGGCAACTTCGTCACTATCCATGAATTGTTATCCGATTGGCCCGGTGAGGCGATCCGCTTGGCGATGTTGCAGACCCATTATCGCCAGCCGATCCCATGGACCGAAGGCGGGCTCCGCGAGGCCAAGCGTACGCTCGATCATTGGTACGCGCTGACCGCCGATGTCGAGCCGGGGATGTTTTGCGCCGACGCGCTTGACGCCTTATCGGACGACTTGAATACGCCGAAGGCGCTCACGGCGCTGCATGAATTGCGGGGCGAGGCGGCGAAAGGCTCGAAAGGCGCCGCGGCGTGCCTGAAAGCGAGTGCCCGGATGCTCGGTGTGCTGCAATCGACTGCGGCCGATTGGGCCGCCTGGCGGCCGGAGAGCCTTGCGATTAGCGAAACCAAGGTCGTCGATCTGATTGACCGGCGTAACGCTGCGCGCAGAGCGAAGGACTTCACGGAAGCCGACCGCATCCGCGACGAACTCAAGGCCATGGGCGTTGAGCTCGAGGATACAAAGGATGGCAAGACCAAGTGGAAGATCGCGCGATGAGTGGCGAGGCGCATCCCAAACTGGCGCTGCGGCCGCTGTTGCCGGCCGATGTGCCGCTGCTGCGCGAGATCTTCCGCGACGCCATCGAGGAATTGACCGCCGAGGATTACAGCGCGGCGCAACAGGAGGCCTGGGCTTCGGTGGCCGACGACGAAAAAGCCTTCGGCAAGAAGCTTGCCGGCGAACTGACGCTGGTGGCGACGCTTTCGGGCTCTCCCGCGGGCTTCGCCGCGCTCGCCGGCAAAGACAAGATCGACATGCTGTATGTGCATCCCGCGGTGGCCGGGCAGGGCGTTGCCGCCATGCTGGTCGACGCACTTGAAAAGCTTGCCGGCTCGCGCGGGGCGGCGGCGCTCACCGTCGATGCAAGCGACACCGCGCGCGGCTTTTTCGAGAAGCGCGGTTATGTCGCCCGCCAGCGCAACACCGTATCGGTCGGCGGGGAGTGGCTCGCCAACACCACGCTCAGCAAGCAACTCGCAAGCAAACGGGAGGCCTCATGAGCAAGCCCGACACCCCGTTCCCGCGCCACTGGCTCTATTACATCGTGCTCAAATATGCGGTGCTCGCTGCGGCGCTGCTGCTCGCCGTCTATGCCGTGTACCGGCTGACCTGATGGAATTGCAGCGCCACCATATCGTGTTCGGCGTCATCGCGCTCCTCGTCGCGGTCGCGCTGGCGGCGAACCATTATCTGTGGTGACGACAATGGCCAAAGAGCGTCTTTATCTTTTCGATACGACCCTGCGCGACGGCGCGCAGACCAACGGCGTCGATTTCACGCTTGCCGACAAACTGGCAATCGCCGGCATGCTCGACGATCTCGGCATCGATTATGTCGAGGGCGGCTATCCGGGCGCCAATCCGACCGACACCGAGCTGTTCGGCAAGAGCCGCAAGCTCGAGGCGACCTTCACCGCCTTCGGCATGACGCGGCGGCCGGGCCGCTCGGCCTCGAACGATCCGGGGCTTGCGGCGCTGCTCGAGGCCAAGGCCGACGCGATCTGTTTTGTCGCCAAGTCCTGGGACTACCACGTCAAGGTCGCGCTGGAGACGACGGAAGAAGAAAACCTCACCTCCATCCGCGACAGCGTGCGCGCCGCGAAGGCCAAGGGCCGCGAAGTGCTGCTCGACTGCGAGCATTTCTTCGACGGCTACAAGGCCAACCCGAAATACGCGCTGGCCTGCGCGAAAGCGGCCTATGACGAGGGCGCGCGCTGGGTGGTGCTGTGCGACACCAATGGCGGCACGCTGCCGCACGAGGTGGAAAAGATCGTCGGCGAGGTCTGCAAGGCCATTCCCGGCGACCACGTGGGCATCCATGCCCATAACGACACCGAGCAGGCAGTGGCCAATTCGTTTGCCGCCGTGCGCGCCGGCGCGCGGCAGATCCAGGGCACGCTCAACGGCCTCGGCGAGCGCTGCGGCAACGCCAACCTCGTCTCGATCATCCCGACGCTGAAACTCAAGCCGGAATATTCGGCGAAGTTCGACGTCGGCGTCTCCGACGCACAGCTCAGGAAACTCGCGCATGTCTCGCACGCGCTCGACGAAAGGCTCAACCGCGGCGCCAACCGGCACGCGCCCTATGTCGGCGAAAGCGCCTTTGCCACCAAGGCCGGCATCCACGCTTCCGCCATCATGAAGGACCCGGCGACCTACGAGCACGTTGCCCCCGGCAATGTCGGCAACAAGCGCAAGGTGCTGGTCTCGGAACAGGCAGGAAAATCCAACATCCTCGCCGAGCTCGACCGTATCGGCCTGAAAGTGAATAAGGACGATCCGCGCGTCGGCCGGCTGCTGGAGGTGGTCAAGGAGCGCGAAACGGCCGGCTACGCCTACGAGGCGGCGGATGCCTCGTTCGAAATGCTGGCGCGCCGCACGCTCGGCACCGTGCCGAATTATTTCGACGTCACTCAGTTCGACGTCAATGTCGAGCAGCGCAACAACGCCATGGGCGAGCGCGTCACCGTCACGCTCGCCGTGGTCAAGGTCAAGGTCGGCGACGACAACTTGATCTCGGCTGCGGAAGGCAACGGCCCGGTCAACGCGCTCGATCGCGCGCTGCGCAAGGACCTCGGCCAGTATCAGAAATATATCGACGGCCTGAAGCTCACCGACTACCGCGTGCGTATCCTCGATGCCGGCACCGAGGCGGTGACGCGCGTGCTCATCGAGAGCGAGGACGAGAACGGCGAGCGCTGGACGACGATCGGCGTGTCGCCAAATATCATCGATGCCTCGTTCCAGGCGCTGATGGATTCGATCGTCTACAAGCTGGTGAAGTCGAAGGCGCCGGCCTGACAGCCTTTGTCCGCGCTTTCGAGGGGACGACTGGAGACGACGATGATCGACCACGTTTCCATCGCGGTGCGCGATCTCAAGGCGGGCGAGCGCTTTTACGGTGCGCTGCTCGCCACCCTCGGCATGACGAAATTGCGCGAATGGCGGGGCGCGGCCATCGGCTACGGCAAGAAATATCCCGAATTCTGGATCAACGCGCGCGCCGCCATGGCGCCGGTCGCCGCCGACAGCGGCGTGCACATCTGCCTGCGCGCCGGCGATGCCGAGACGGTCGATGCGTTCCATGCGGCGGCGCTGGCCGCCGGCGCGACCTCCGACGGCGCGCCCGGCTTCCGCGCGCAGTACCACGAAAACTACTACGCCGCCTTCATCCGCGATCCGGACGGCAATCGCATCGAGGCGGTGAATTTCACCGGGCCGAAATAGCGCCTACATCCGGTCGATGCCGGCGGCGGTCATGGACTTGGCGCTCTCCGACACCGCTTCCGCCGCCTTGCGCAACATCGGCAGGATGTCGGCGACCTTGTCGGCCACCAACAAATCGAAGCCGAGATCGCCGCGGATGAATTCGAGCTTGCGCATGTGGTCGAGCAGCGCGCACAGCGGCTGCCAGAAGTCCTTGATATTGGCGATCAGCACCGGCTTCTTGTGGCGGCCGAGCTGCACCCAGGTGAGTTGCTCGACCAGCTCTTCCAGCGTGCCGACGCCGCCGGGCATCGCCACGAAGGCATCGGCCCGCTCGAACATCTGGCGTTTGCGTTCGTGCAGGTCGCGGGTGACGACAAGCCCGTGCGTGCCCGTGTCCGCGTGTTCGCGCGCCACCAGGAATTCCGGAATGATGCCGGTGACGGTGCCGCCATGGGCGCGCACGGCATTGGCGAGTTCGCCCATCATGCCGACGGCGCCGCCGCCGTAGACGAGGCCGACGCCGTTTTTGGCCAGAATGGCGCCGAAGGCGCGCGCGGCCTCGACAAAGGCCGGGTCGGTACCCGGTCCGGAGCCGCAATAGACGCAGATTGTTCTGATTTTAGCGGGGTTTTCTTGTTTGTTCATGGCCCTGCATGTGCGCTGCGTCTTTGTCCGCGTCAAGACACTGGCCGAAATTCGTTAACCGGCAGTGCCATGGCGGCGGGCAGGGTGATTGTGCCGCAGAATCCTCCTATATGAAGGCCCTGCATGAGCGACCATCACCACAGCCGCCGATCCTCCGAGCCACCCGCCGTTTCCGCGAGCCGGGGCACGCTGATCGGCACCATCGCCCATTTGTGGCCCTATATTTGGCCGTCGGACCGCGCCGACCTCAAACTGCGCGTGCTCGGTTCGATGGTCCTGCTGCTCGCCGCCAAGCTCGCCACCATCGCGGTGCCCTTCACCTACAAATGGGCGACCGATGCGCTTGCCGGTCACGGCAGCGCGCCGGTGGCGGCCTCGGACTGGCTTGTCTGGGCGCTGGCGGCGCCCGTCGCCATGACGATTGCCTATGGCGGCATGCGCATCCTGATGGCCGCGCTCACGCAACTGCGCGACGGGCTGTTTGCCAAGGTCGCGATGCACGCGGTGCGGCGGCTCGCTTACCGCACCTTCGTGCACATGCACGAATTGTCGCTGCGCTTCCATCTCGAGCGCAAGACCGGCGGCCTGACGCGCGTGCTCGAGCGCGGGCGCAACGCGATCGAAACCATCGTCCGCATGGTGATCCTGCAGCTTTCGCCGACGATCATCGAACTTTCATTGATCGTTGGTGTGCTGATGTGGAAGTTCGACTGGCGTTATGTGCTGGCGATCCTCATCACCGTCGCGGTCTACATGACCTATACCTATCGCGCCACCGAATGGCGCATCGCCATCCGCCGCAAGATGAACGACAGCGACACCGACGCCAATATCAAGGCGATCGACTCGCTGCTCAACTACGAAACGGTAAAATATTTCAGCGCCGAGCAGCGCGAGGCGGATCGCTACGACAAGTCGATGGCGCGCTACGAGGAGGCGAGCACGCGCGCCTATACCTCGCTCGCCGTGCTCAACGCCGGGCAGGCGGTGATTTTCACCTTCGGCCTCGCCGCCGCCATGGTGATGTGCGCCTACGAGGTCAAGGCCGGCACCAAGACCGTCGGCGATTTCGTACTGGTCAACGCCATGATGATCCAGCTTTACCAGCCGCTCAATTTCATGGGCATGGTCTATCGCGAGATCAAGCAGGCGGTGACGGATATCGAGATCATGTTCCAGATCCTGGCGCGCGAGCCGGAGATCAAGGACGTCTCCGGCGCGCCGCCGCTGCGCGTCACCCGCGGCAACATTCGTTTCGAGGATGTGCGTTTTGCCTATGATCCCGAGCGCAGCATTTTGAAGGGCGTCAGCTTCGAAGTGCCGGCCGGCAAGACCGTGGCGGTGGTCGGTCCCTCCGGCGCCGGCAAGTCGACGATCTCGCGGCTGTTGTTCCGCTTCTACGATCTCGCCGGCGGCCGCATTCTGATCGACGGTCAGGACATCGCGCGCGTCACCCAAGCCTCGCTGCGCCGGGCGATCGGCATGGTGCCGCAGGATACCGTGCTGTTCAACGACACCATCCGTTACAACATCCGCTACGGCCGCTGGGAGGCGAGCGATGCGGAGGTCGAGGAGGCGGCCAAGCTCGCCCAGATCGACCCGCTCATCCGCATCGCGCCCAAGGGCTACGACACCGAAGTCGGCGAACGCGGGTTGAAGCTTTCGGGCGGCGAGAAGCAGCGCGTCGCCATCGCCCGCACCATCCTGAAGGCGCCGCCGATCCTTCTGCTCGACGAGGCGACCTCGGCGCTCGACAGCCACACCGAAAAGGAAATTCAGGACGCGCTCGAGCGCGTGTCGCGGGGCCGCACCACGCTGGTCATCGCGCATCGGCTTTCCACCATCGTCGGCGCCGACGAGATCATCGTCCTCGACCAAGGCGAGATCGTCGAACGCGGTACGCATTTCGCGCTGCTCGCCGCTAACGGGCTCTACGCCAGTATGTGGAACCGCCAGCGCGAGGCCGAAGAGGCGCGCGAGAAGCTCGCCCGCGTGGCCGAAGACGAAGGTGCGCCGAACCGCAATCCGCCGCCGGTGGATGACGCCATTTCCGAGGCTGCGGCGATTGAGGCGCCCGCCGACGCCGCGGAGTAGGATGGGGCATGTCCGTCTACGATTCGATTCGCGCGCAAATCGTGCCCATCACGCCGGAGGGTTATCCGTTCATCGGCGCCTTCGCCTTTGCGAGCCTCGTCCTGTTCTGGCTGTGGACGCCGCTCGGCTGGCTCGGCACGCTGGCGACGGTCTGGTGCGCCTATTTCTTCCGCGATCCGCCGCGCGTCACCCCGGTGCGCGAGGGCCTGGTGGTGGCGCCGGCCGACGGGCGCGTCAGCCAGATCACCACGGCGCCGCCGCCGCACGAGCTGGGGCTCGGCGACAAGCCGCTGCCGCGTATTTCGATCTTCATGAGCGTGTTCGACTGCCACATGAACCGCAGCCCGGTCGCCGGCCGCATCGAAAAAATCGTCTACCAGCCCGGCAAGTTCTTCAACGCCGACCTCGACAAGGCGAGCGCCGACAACGAGCGCAATTCGCTGGTCATCGCCACCGCCGGCGCGCGTGTGGCGGTGGTGCAGATCGCCGGCCTGGTGGCGCGCCGCATTGTCTGCTTTGTGCGCGAGGGCCAGCCGCTCGGCGCCGGCGAGCGCATCGGCATGATCCGTTTCGGTTCCCGCCTTGACGTCTACCTGCCGGACGGTACGCCGCCGATGGTCGCGGTCGGGCAAACCTCGCTTGCCGGCGAAACCGTGCTTGCCGATCTGCGGACGCCCGATAGCGGCCGCGCCTTTCGCAGCGGTTAGCGGACAAATTCGTTAACGAGCGTACCAATCGGCGTCTTCGCGCCGTGGCGCGTAAGGCCGCGACGGACTATACTGACGTCATGGTTTTCCCGCCGTTCGATCCCGCTCCGCCGCCGCGCCGCCGCCGTTTCAAGGCTATTCCGGTGCGCACGCTGCTGCCCAACCTGATCACGCTGCTGGCGTTGTGCGCCGGACTGACCTCGATCCGACTGGCGGTCGAGAGCAAGCTTGATCTCGCGCTTGCCGCGATCGTGTTCGCAGCGCTGCTCGACGGCGTCGACGGCCGCATCGCGCGCCTGCTCAAGGGCACTTCACGTTTCGGCGCCGAGCTCGACAGCCTCGCCGACTTCGTGAATTTCGGCGTGGCGCCGGCGCTGATCCTGTATTTCTGGGGTCTGCACGAATTGAAGAACGCCGGCTGGATCGCGGCTCTGGTGTTTGCGATTTGCGCCGGACTGCGGCTCGCGCGCTTCAACGTGATGATCGACGATCCCGGCAAGCCGGCCTGGGCGGCAAATTTTTTCACCGGCATTCCGGCGCCGGCCGGTGCGATCACCGTGCTGCTGCCGATCTACCTTTATTTCCTCGGCGTCTCCAACGGGCTGGTCACGGTCTGGCTCACGTTCTTCTACACGCTGGCGATCGCCTTGCTGATGGTCTCGCGGCTGCCGGTGTTCTCCGGCAAGCGCGTCGGCAAGCGCGTGCCGCCCGATATGGTGCTGCCGGTGTTCGTGGTGGTGGTGTTGTTCTTCGCGCTGCTGATCAGCTATCCGTGGGAAGTGCTCACCCTCGGCACGCTCGCCTATATCGGCTGTCTGCCGCTGGGCTGGTGGTCCTATCGCGAGCATCAGCGCAGGGACGTCGCCGCTGCCGCCGCGGCGTCCGCCGGTGAAGCCCCGGCCCCGCACGAGCATGTTCCGGCCGGCGACAACGACCGTGACCGCCCGGCGCGGCTGAACTAGACCGGGACACCGGCAGACCGCCATGCCGCGCGCAACCCGTGTCCTTGCCGCCGCCGACCGTCAGGCCCGGCCGGTGATCGACACCGTGATCCTCGACTATGCCGGGCGCAGCGCGCAAAAGACGAAGGCCACCGGCGTCAACGGCACCGTCATCGAAATCGATCGGCACGCGCCGGAGCGGCTGCGCACCGACGACCTGCTGCTGCTCGACAGCGGCGAGCTGGTGGAGGTGGTGGCCGCGCCCGAGCAGCTCGTCGAAGCGCGGGCCGGGGATGTGGCGGGCCTCGCGCGGCTCGCCTGGCATCTCGGCGACCGCCACGTGCCGGTGCAGGTATTGCCCAACCGCATCCGCGCAAAACGCGACGCCGCCATCGAAGCGCTGCTTGCATCGCTTGGCGCCAAAGTGACGGCGATCGAGGCACCGTTCGAGCCGGAGGGCGGCGCCTACGAGGCAGCGCATGCGCAAGGCCATGCGCATCAAGGCCATGCGCATCACGACCACGCGCACGATCATCATGGCCATTCGCACGGCCACCGCCGCCATCACGAACGCTAGGGCAACAGCCCCTGCGTCCCGAACGGATAGCCCGGCATCAATTGATAAGGATGCTTCCAGCCCGGCAGCGCCTTCATGCGGTCGAGCCAGGCGGCGATCGCCGGATGTTCCTTGGCGATGTCGAAGCCGAATTCTTCCGCGGGATAGTAGAGATAGGCCGTCATTGAAACGTCGGCGATGGTCGGCTTTTCGCTTGCGAGATAACGCCTGCCGTCGAGCCGCTTGTTGACGATCGCCAGCGCCGCATCGATACGCCCTTTCATGAATGCCATGACCGCGGGGTCGCCCGGCTTGGGCGCAAAATTCTTGAGAAACCTGAACGGTCCAAGAAAGCCGTTGACTTTCTGATTGTCGAAAATCATCCAGCGCAGCGCCTCCAGCCGTTCGTCTTCGCCTTGCGGTTTGAACATTCCGCTGAGATCGGAAAGGTAAGTGAGGATGACGGCGGACTGGGTCAGCTTCCTTGCGCCGTGCACCAGCACCGGCACTTCGCCCATTTCGTTCACCGTTTCGCGGTATTCCGGCTTGCGCGTGGCGCCGCCGGCGAAGAAATCGATCCAGACCGGTTCCCATTTGGCGCCGATCAGATTGAGCATGAGCGCGGCGCGATAGGCGTTGCCGGATTGGGCGAAGCAGTAGAGCTGAAATTCGGCCATGGGTTTCCTGCCTTGCGATCAATGCTAGCGCGACAGCGTCACCGGCATATCGGCGGCAGCCTCGCCTTCGAAGCGGCCATTGGCGAACATGAAATGCGCCAGCGGGCGGTTTTCATAGTCGTTGATCGTCAGCGCGTTTTGCTCGAGCGCCCAGCGCCGGCTGGTGAAAAATTTTCCCGGGCAACCGCCGTCCGGAGTGACCGTGCCCTGCTGTGCGCCGGCTACGCCGCCGAAATTCATGCCGCAGGGCGGCGCGTTCGGCGCGGCCAGGAACCAGCGGCCGATCATGTCGTCGCCGGACGGCACCATGGCCGCAGGTTTGGATTCGCCGAGCATGCCGCCGGCACAGTCCGCCAGCAGCAACGCGACGAGAATGCCTGCGGCGGTGCGCAATGTCGGCATGACCTTCTGCCCGGGCATGACCTTCTCCGAAAGCCGGCGTCTGCTTTCCAAGTCATGCGTCCCGCGTGTCCTTACTTCATGGTGGGGATGACGAATTCGGCGCCTTCCCTTGTGCCGGTCGGCCAGCGCGAGGTCACCGTTTTGGTTTTGGTGTAGAAGCGGATCGAATCCGGCCCGTGCTGGTTGAGATCGCCGAAGCCGGAGCGCTTCCAGCCACCGAAGGTATAGTAGGACAGCGGCACCGGGATGGCGAAGTTGACCCCGACCATGCCGACCTGCACGCGATTGACGAAATCGCGCGCGGTGTCGCCGTCGCGCGTGAAGATGGCGACGCCGTTGCCGTAGTCGTGGTCGGAGGGCAGCCGCACCGCTTCCTCGTAGTCTTTGGCGCGGACCACCGACAGCACCGGCCCGAAAATCTCCTCTTTGTAGATTTTCATGTGCGGCTTGACTTCGTCGAACAGGCAGCCGCCGAGGAAATTGCCGTTCTCATAGCCTTGCAGCTTGAAGCCGCGGCCGTCGACCACGAGCTTGGCGCCTTCCTTGATGCCGCTGTCGATGTAGCCGCGCACCTTGCCGAGCAGTTCCCTGGTCACCATCGGCCCGTAGTCGGCCTTGTCGTCGCTCGAAGGGCCTATCTTCAGATTCTCGACGCGCGGGATCAGCTTGCCGACCAGCGCGTCGGCGGTTTTCTGGCCGACCGGCACTGCAACCGAGACCGCCATGCAGCGCTCGCCGGCCGAGCCGTAGCCGGCCCCGATCAGTGCATCGACCGCCTGGTCCATGTCGGCGTCGGGCATCACAATCATGTGGTTCTTGGCGCCGCCGAAGCATTGCACGCGTTTGCCGTTGGCGCAGCCGGTCGTATAGATGTACTCGGCGATCGCCGAGGAGCCGACGAAGCCGATCGCCTTGACGCGGTCGTCGGTAAGCAGCGTATCGACGGCTTCCTTGTCGCCGTTCACGACATTGAGAATGCCTTCGGGCAGCCCGGCTGCGAGGAACAGCTCCGCGATGCGCATCGGCACCGACGGATCGCGCTCCGACGGCTTGAGGATGAAGGCGTTGCCGCAGGCAATGGCCGGCGCGCATTTCCATAGCGGGATCATGGCGGGGAAATTGAACGGCGTGATGCCGGCAACCACGCCGAGCGGCTGCCGCAGCGAATAAAGATCGATGCCGGGGCCTGCGCCCTCGGTATATTCGCCCTTGAGCAGATGCGGAATGCCGCAGGCGAACTCGACTACTTCGAGACCGCGCTGGATGTCGCCGCGCGCGTCGGGCAGCGTCTTGCCGTGCTCGGAGGAGAGCAGCTTCGCCAGGCTGTCGTATTCCTTCTGCACCAGGTCGAGGAACTTGAACATCACGCGGGCGCGGCGCTGCGGATTGGTGGCGGCCCATTCCGGTTGCGCGGCCTGCGCATTGGCAATCGCGTCCTTGACCTCGGACTGCTTTGCCAGCGCAACCTTCGCCTGCACCTCGCCGGTGTTCGGATCGAACACGTCGCCGAAGCGTCCGGAGGTTCCTTTGACGGTCTTGCCGCCGATGAAATGGCCGATCTCACGCATGGCTTCGTTATCTCCGCATTTACCGGTCCTTAAGCAGACCGCAGGGGCTCGTTACCCCGTTTAGGCGATTTTTGCAGCATTTCGCCGGCCGGACATGAGACGGGCAGGGAAAATGCGCGTGTTTTTCTTTCACCAACGGTTAGCCTTTACCGCCTCTTAACAGCGCCAGTCTAGGGTCGTTTGCGGGCGGCGGTCATGCCGTTTTTGCCCGCTTTGCGTATGCGTTCGGTAGGGTCGTCATGGATATTGCGACAAGTCTAGGCCTGTTGTGCGGGATGGCCGTCGTCGGCCTCGTGATCATGATGGGCGGCGACCTGCACATGTTCGTCAGCGAACATGCCTTCATCGTTATTTTCGGCGGTTCCTTCGCCGCCACGCTGATCCGGTTTCCACTTTCCTCGATCATGCATGGCCTGCCGCTCGGCGCGAAATTCGCGTTCACCATGCGCCGCATGACCCAGCGCGAACTGGTCGACGAACTGGCCGGTCTCGCCGAAATCGCGCGCAAGTCGGGTCCGGTCGGACTGGAAAAAGTCGAGATCGAAGACCCGTATTTGGCCAAAGGCATCCGATTCGTCGCCGACGGTTACGACACCAATTTTATCCGCGACAATCTCGAGCGCGACCGCGACAACTTTCTCACGCATCTCGACGAGGGCCAGAAGATTTACCGCGCGGTCGGCGACTGCGCGCCGGCTTTCGGCATGATCGGCACGCTGATCGGCATGGTGCAGATGTTCGCCAATATGACCGATCCGTCCAAGCTCGGCCCGTTCATGGCGGGCGCCTTGCTCGCGACCTTCTATGGCGCCGCGCTCGCCAACCTGTTCTGCCTGCCGATCGCCGATAAGCTACATCTCAAACTGGTCGACGAGGAAATCAACCGCACCCTGATGATCGATGGCATCCTGATGATCCGCGAAGCCAAGAGCCCGACGCTGGTGCGCGAAATGCTGCTCGCCTACCTGCCCGAGAAGCATCGCCACAGCGAAGCCGATGCGGACAAAGCGGCCGAGGCGGTCGCCGCCTAGCGGCGCATCCGGAACAGCGCGCATGGCCAGACGCAAGGAGAGTCACGCCGGCGGTCACGGATGGTTCGTGACCTTTGCCGACCTGATGGGGCTGCTGGTCTCCTTTTTCGTGATGCTGGTCGCCTTCTCCACCCAGGATCAGCAGAAACTTAAAATCGTCGCCGGCTCGATGCGCGACGCCTTCGGCGTGCAGCAGAACGTGCGCTATTCCGGCATCATCGAGGTGCTCGGCCTGCCGACACGGCCGAAGCTCAAGAACGCGGCGCAAATCGATCCGTCCGAGGCTTCGGCGACGCCGACACCCGATGAAAACGATACCAAGCGCAATTACGGCGCGCGCTTCAAGAAGGACCAGAAATTCGCGCTTGCGTCGGCCTCGCTGCGGCAGGCCTTGCAGGAAATGCCGGAGATCACCGAGATTTCCAAGCACATCATGATCGAGGAAACCAAGCAGGGCCTCAACATCGAGATCGTCGACCAGGACGGCCGCTCGATGTTCCCGGATGGTGCCAAGGAGCCTTACGAGCGCACGCGCAAGCTGATCCAGAAAATCGCGCCGGCGCTGAAAGCGATGCCGTTCCGCGTCTCCATCACCGGCCATACCGCTTCGAGCAACGTGCCCGACAAGCCGGGCTACGGGCCTTGGGAACTTTCCGCCGACCGCGCCAATGCGGTGCGCGAGATCCTTGCCGGCGAAGGCTTGCCGTCCGCGCATATCTTCATGGTGGCCGGCAAGGCCGACACCGATCCGCTGTTCCCGGACAATCCGTATATGTCGCCGAACCGCCGGGTCACCATCACCCTGATGCGGGAGGAACCGCCTGTTCCCCCCGATTTGACCCCTTAGCCGCTCCGAATCCCCGCCGCCATCGCTTGATCCGCGTCAATCGGCCACTGGAAACAGGCCGGTATTCTCCCGAACATTGCAATGATATAAGGCCTGCCTCCCAGCCCGGCGGCGGTCCGCGACAAATTCGAAGAGTGACGGCGTGAACGAAAGCGCGGCATCCGCCGAGGCGACTGTCCTAAGTGGCACCCGGGCGGCTCCGCCCAGTTTCGTCGCCCTGGCGCTCGGCAGCGTCGGCGTCGTCTATGGCGACATCGGCACCAGCCCGCTTTACGCCTTTCGCGAGGCGGCGATCGCGGCAAGCCATGACCATCCGGTCACCCGCGGCGTCGTGCTCGGCGTGCTGTCGCTGATCCTGTGGGCGCTGATCGTCACGGTGACGCTGAAATACGTGCTGATCCTGTTGCGCGCCGACAATAACGGGGAGGGCGGCACGCTGTCGCTCACGGCGCTGGCGAGCCGCTCGCTCGGCCGGCGGACCGCGTTCGTCTTCATCGTCGGCGTCATCGGCGCGGCGATGTTTCTCGGCGACAGCGTGATCACGCCGGCCATCTCGGTGCTTTCCGCGGTGGAAGGGCTCAAGCTCGCAAGCCCGGCGTTTAGCGAATATGTCGCCCCGCTCACGGTGTTCATCCTGATCGGCCTGTTCGCCGCGCAAAGCCGCGGCACCGCCAAGGTGGCCGCCATGTTCGGGCCGATCATGGTGGTCTGGTTCCTCGCCATCGCTGTCGCCGGCGCCATGCATATCCGCGACGATCCGCACGTGCTGGCCGCGATCAATCCGCTCTATGGCGTTGAATTCCTGGTCGATCACGGGGAGATCGGCCTGGTCACGCTCGGCGCGGTGTTTCTGGTGGTGACCGGCGGCGAGGCGCTTTATGCCGATCTCGGTCATTTCGGCCGCAAGCCGATCCAGACTGCCTGGCTGTGCCTCGTGCTGCCGGCGCTGCTGATCAATTATTTCGGCCAGGGCGCGCGGGTGCTGGCCAATCCGCTGGCGATCGAAAATCCGTTCTATCGGCTGGTGCCGGAGACATTCCTCCTGCCGATGATCGTGCTGGCGACCGCGGCCACCGTGATTGCGAGCCAGGCGGTGATCACCGGCGCCTATTCGCTGGTGCACCAGGCGATCCAGCTCGGCCTGCTGCCGCGGCTCGCCATCCTGCACACCTCGGCTTCGCATGTCGGGCAGATCTATATTCCGCGCGTGACCATCGCGCTGCTCGTCGGCGTGCTGCTGCTGGTCGGACTGTTCCGCACCTCCAGCGCGCTTGCCTCCGCCTATGGCATTGCGGTCGCCACCACCATGGTGGTCGACGGATTGCTCGCCTTCATCGTGATCTGGAAGCTGTGGAAGTGGCCGCTTTGGAAGACCGCAATCGTGATCGTGCCGCTGGTGATCGTCGACGTGACGTTTTTCTCGGCCAATTTCCTCAAGCTGTTCGAGGGCGCCTGGGCTCCGCTGCTGTTCGGCGCCACCATGGTGCTGTTGATCCTGACCTGGCGGCGCGGCAGCGGAATCCTGGTGAGCAAGACGCGGCGCACCGAGGTGCCGATCGAAACGCTGCTGCGCAGTCTGGAGAAGAAGCCGCCGCACAGCGTGCCGGGCACGGCCGTGTTCCTCACCAGCGACCCGGATTTCGCCCCGACCGCGCTGCTGCACAATCTCAAGCACAACAAGGTGCTGCACGAGCACAACGTGATCCTCACCATCATCACCGCCGACACGCCGCGCGTTCCGGAAGACGAGCGGGTGCAGATCACGCCGCTGGCTAAGCACTTTTTGCGGGTGTCGTTGAAGTTCGGCTACATGGAACAGCCCAACGTGCCGAAGGCGCTGGCGGTCGCGCGCAAGCTCGGCTGGCAGTTCGACATCATGTCGACGTCGTTTTTCCTGTCGCGGCGCTCGCTCAAGCCGTCGGCCAAATCGGGCATGCCGGCCTGGCAGGACCACCTGTTCATCGCGCTCGCGCGTTCGGCGAGCGACGCCACCGACTTTTTCCAGATTCCGACCGGACGCGTGGTTGAGGTGGGAACGCAGGTGACTGTCTGAGCGGACCTGTGCGATTCACGGGTATTTCAGCCTAAGCCATTGATAAAATAGAAAACTATCTTAGGGCGGGCCTCGTTTTACGCATGGCTCGCCTATTCGGTTTGCGCAAATGGTGGTGCTGGGGAACTTGCCCCGGCGTTATAAGCCGCGGCCCAAAAGTTTTTGCATTGCAATAACCCTCAGGACAATCCACATGCCACAAGCGACTGCCGCCAGCGCTGGCGGCGCGGTTGCGCCGGATGGCGCCATTGAGGCGCCGGCGAAAGCCGGCTTCTGGGCACTCACGCTCGGCTGCATTGGCGTCGTCTACGGCGATATCGGCACCAGCCCGCTCTACGCCGTGCGCGAGTCGGTGCTGGCCGCGGTCGGGCCCGGGAGGGCGGCAAGCGAGCCGGTGGTGCTCGGCATTTTGTCGCTGATCGTCTGGGCGTTGTTGCTGGTGGTCACCGCCAAATACGTCATCATATTGCTGCGCGCCGACAACCACGGTGAAGGCGGTACGCTGGCGCTGATGGCGCTCGCTTCGCGCGCGCTCGCCGGCAGCCGTGGTGGCACGATCGTCATCCTGCTTGGCATCATCAGCGGAGCGCTGTTTTATGGCGATGCTATCATCACGCCGGCGCTGTCGGTGCTCTCGGCCATCGAAGGCTTGAAGGTCGCAACTCCGGCGTTCGACGATTTCGTCGTGCCGATCACCGTCGTGATCCTGATTGCGCTGTTCGGGGTACAGTCGCGCGGCACGGCCAAGGTCGCCGCCTTCTTCGGACCGATCACCCTTGCTTGGTTCGCCGCTATTGCGCTCGCCGGCCTTTGGCATATTGGGCATAATTTCAAAGTCCTGCTCTCGTTCAATCCGTACTATGGCATCCACTTCCTGCTGCACCACGGCGTCATCGCGTTCTACACACTCGGCGCTGTGTTTCTGGTGGTAACCGGCGCGGAAGCGCTCTATGCGGATCTGGGCCATTTCGGCCGCAATCCGATCCGCTTTGCCTGGCTGGTGGTGGTGCTGCCTGCGCTCGTCATCAATTACCTCGGGCAAGGCGCGCTCGTGCTGGCTGATCCGAAGGCGATCGACAATCCGTTTTTCCTGCTCTACCCGCACTGGGCGCTGTTGCCGATGGTCGCGCTCGCGACGGCGGCGACCGTCATCGCAAGCCAGGCGGTGATCACCGGCGCCTATTCGCTCACCCAGCAGGCGATCCAGCTCGGCCTGCTGCCGCGGCTGGAAATCCGCCACACCTCGGAAGCGCTGTTCGGGCAGATCTACATGCCGCGGGTCAATACGCTGCTGTTGTTCGGCGTATTGATGCTGGTCGCCCTGTTCCGCTCGTCGAGCGCGCTTGCCTCGGCCTATGGCATCGCCGTCACCGGCACCATGGTGGTGACCGCCATGATGGCGATCGTGGTGATCTGGCGCGTATGGCACTGGCCGCTGTTTGCGGCGCTCGCGCTGATGGTGCCGTTCCTGTTCGTCGATTTCACCTTCCTCGCCGCCAACCTGCTCAAGATCGTGGAGGGCGGCTGGATGCCGCTCGCGCTCGGCGCGCTGGTGATGACGATCATGTACACCTGGAAGCGCGGCAGCCGCTTGCTGTTCGAAAAGACCAGGAAGCAGGAAATTCCGCTCGAAGGCCTGGTGCAGCGGTTGGAAAAGAAACCGCCGGTCCGGGTGCCCGGCACCGCGGTATTTTTCACCAGCGACCCTTCCAGCGCGCCCACCGCGCTCCTGCACAGCCTCAAGCACTACAAGGCCCTGCACGAGAAAAACGTCATCCTCACCATCGAGACGGCCGACACGCCGCGCGTCGATCTCAGCGAACGCGTGCGCATCGAGCCGGTGGGCGAGACGTTCTCGCGCGTGTTGCTGCGCTTCGGCTTCATGGAGACGCCGAACGTGCCGAAAGCGCTTGCGGTTGCCCGCAAGCTCGGCTGGCAGTTCGATATCATGTCGACCTCGTTCTTCCTGTCGCGCCGCACGCTCAAGCCGGCGCCACATTCCGGCATGCCGCGCTGGCAGGACCGCTTGTTCATCGGCCTCACGCGCGCCGCCAACGACGCCACCAATTACTTCCAGATTCCGACCGGACGGGTGGTCGAAGTGGGAACGCAGGTGACGGTCTAAAAGACTGGTGCGGGCGGGGCGAATTCCGGCTAAAACGGCCGCTTCAAGGATCGCCGGAGTTAAGTCATGGCCGACGAGATGGCGCGCGCCGACGAAGTTGAAAATCTGACGCCGGCGCAGGTCGCGCGCGGGCTCACCGAACGCCGCATGCTGCTGGTTGACGTGCGCGAGCCCAACGAAACGGGCGTGGAAAGCTATCCCGAGGCCGTGATCGTGCCCCTTTCATCGTTCGATCCGGCCGCTATTCCCGACCCGCAGGGCAGGCAGGTGGTGTTTGCCTGCCGCTCCGGCCGCCGTTCGGTGACGGCCTCGCTTGCCGCGCAAGACCGCGGCTACCCGTACAAATCGCACCTCGCCGGCGGCATCATCGCCTGGAAGGCGGCGGGGCTTCCGACCAAGACCTGAAACGCCGTTGCGAAGCGCCGCTTACGATGCGCGCGCGGCGTTTTCCGGCCGCCAGCGGCGGTGCTGCCAAAGCCATTGTTCCGGATTCTCGCGGATCCATCCTTCGACCACGCCGATGATGATCTGCGTGGTGGCGGCGATGTCGACCTTGCCCTGCGCGTCGCGCGCCGGCTCGACCGCCTCGGTGATCTCGGCGTGGAACGCGTGATCCTTGAGCCGCACGATGCGGACGCCGTGGATCGGGCAATCGATATGCCGGGCGAGCCGCGCCAATAGCGGGTTTGCCATGGTGCGCCGGCCGAAAAACGTCACCTCGACGCCGCGCACGAAATATTGATCGACCAGCATGCCGACATGGGCGCCGCGCTCCAGCGCCTCGGCAAGTCTCAGCGGCGCTTCGAGACCCGCGGGGATCAATTCGCCCATGCTGGCGGCGCGCGTCTCGCGCAGCCAGCGGTCGACGGCGGCGATATTGGGCTTGCGGTAAAGCACGGCGCTGTCGAGGCCGTAGAACGCGGCCGAAATGGCCGGCAATTCCCAATTGCCCAGATGCGCCGCGAAGATCAGCGCGGGCTTGCCGTCGTTTGCCAGTTGCCGGAAGCGCTCGACGTCGCGCGATGTGCTCTTGATGCGGCCGCGTTCCGGATGTTCGGCTTCGAAATGCCACATCCTGTCGAGATTGGCGAATTCGGCGCCCATGCGGCCGAGATTGTCCCAACTCGCGCTTAGGATCCGTTCGATCTCGGCTTTGGATTTTTCCGGGAACGCGGCGGTGAGGTTTTCACGCGCGATGCGCTGCTCCGGCAGCAGCGGGCCGACCGTGCGCATCAGCCAGCCGGCGAAATCGGCCATGCGTTCGGCATCGGCATGGCGCAGCGCCTTGAGCAAGGCGACGGCAAGCGCGCCTGCGGCCGCATCGCCCGCGCGTTTTGCGGCACGCCGCGCCCGCCGGATCATGCGCCGCGCGTTGGGCATCAGAAATTCACGACCACCTTGCCGAACACCTGGCGGCTTTCGAGCCGCGCCAGTCCCTGCTCAAAATCGGCCAGCGCGAACTCCGAGTCGATGATCGGCGCCATTCCGGCGGCGATCTTGGACAGGCAGTTGCGGATATTGCGCATGGTGCAGCCGAACGAGGCGAGGATTTTGTATTGCTGCTGGAATAGCTGCATCAGGTTGATCGTCACGGTCGGCCCGGCGGTCGAGCCGCAGGTGACCAGCCGGCCGCCGCGCTTGAGGCAGAGCAGGGAGGCGTTGAAGCCCTCGCCGCCGACATGCTCGAACACCACGTCGACGCCCTTCTTGGCGGTCAACTTGCGGGTGACGCCTTCGAAGCGCTCGGTCTTGTAATTGATGACGTGATCGGCGCCGAGCGCTTTGGCCTTCGCGGCCTTGGCGTCGTCGCCGACCGTGGTGATGACCGTGCAGCCAAGCGCCTTCGCCATCTTGATCGCGACCGAGCCGATGCCGGAGCCGCCGGCATGCACCAGAATGGTTTCGCCCGGCCTGAGCTTCGCATTGTCGAACAGCATGTGTTCGGTGGTGCCGAACGCGATCGGCGCGCAGGCGGCGTCGCGCAGCGACACGCCGGTCGGCACCGCGATCGCGAGCCGCGCCGGCAGGTTGATCAATTCGCGCGCAAAGCCGTCGATATGAAAGCCCATGATGCCGCCGACGTTCTCGCACAGATTGTCGCGGCCCTCGCGGCAGGCGGCACATTGCCCGCAGGTCATGGCGCCGTACATCGCCACTTTGTCGCCCGCGCTAAAGCCGCGAACCCCGGCGCCGACCTTTACGATCTCGCCCGAGGCCTCCGCGCCAACCACCAGCGGCAATTTGCGCTTGGCAAATGCCATGCCGCGGAAACCCCACAGGTCGAGGTGATTGAGCGCCACCGTCTTGATGCGGATTTGCACTTCGCCCTCGCCGGGCGGCGGCGGGGCGGGGACCTCGGCAAGTTCGAGCTTGCGATCGGCGATGAGGCGTAGGGCGCGCATGGCGGAGGAGGGCGGCGTCAGGCCGCCGGCTCCAGACCCATCACCAGCGAGACATTCTGCCCGCCGAAGCCGAACGAATTGGAAATGGCGTGGCTCACTTGCGCATCGCGCGCCTTGTTCGGCACGACGTCGAGCGGGATCGCGGGGTCCGGCACATTGTAGTTGATGGTCGGGGGGATGCGCTGGTGCTCCAGCGTCAGCAGCGTGAAAATCGCCTCGATGGCGCCGGCCGCCGACAGCGTGTGGCCGATCATGGATTTATTGGAGGAGATCGGCAGCTCGTTCATGCGCGTGCCGAACACCGAGGCGCAGCCGAGATATTCCATCTTGTCGTTTTCCGGCGTGCTGGTGCCGTGCGCATTGATGTAGCCGATGTCGTCCGGCGCGAGGCCGGCATCGGCGATCGCGCTGGCGATACAGCCGATGATCGGCTTACCGTCGGGGCTCGACCGTGTGCGGTGGAACGCATCGGTCATCTCGCCGCAACCTTCCAGCACGCCGAGAATGGCGGCGCCGCGCGCCCTGGCCGCGTCGTAGCTTTCGAGCACCAGGGCGCCGGCGCCTTCCGCCATGATGAAGCCGTCGCGGTTCTTGGAGAAGGGCCGTGAGGCGGCTTGCGGGTTGTCGTTGCTGGTGGACAACGCCGAGAGCAGCGAAAACCGGATCACCGCTTCGGGACTGATCGAGCCGTCGGTGCCCACGCACAGCGCGGCGTCGGTCTCCCCGCGTCGGATCGCCTCAACGCCGAGCTGGATGGCGGTCGCGCCCGAAGCGCAGGCGGTCGACAGCGAGATCGGCGAGCCCTTGCTGCCGAATTTCGCGGCCAGATGGTCGGCGACCGATCCCAGCAGGAAACGCTCATGGTAGCTCTTGAATTCCGAGCACGCGCGCAGGAGATCGTCGTAGGTCACCTTGTCGTTGGCTCCGGACCTTGCCGCCACCTCGATGCGCTGCGGCCATTCGAGTTCGATCGGCGGCACCGCCAGAAACAGCGGGCCGGGAAAGTCGCCCTCGGCGCCGATGCCGGATTCCTCGATCGCTTCCGCGGCGGCGTATTCGGCGAAGCGCTCGGTCAACGCCGCCGTACTGCCGTGGGGTGGCAGAAAATCCACGGTGCCGGCGATGCGCGTGCGCAATCCGTCGGTCGGGAAGCGGGTGATGGCGCGAATTCCGGACTGGCCGCCGGTGAGCTTGGCCCAATTGTCGGTCTTGCCGGCGCCGAGCGAGGTGATCACGCCGCGCCCCGTCACCACCACCGTCGGCCGGCCGCGCTTGTCCTGCGATGACGCCATTTCACTCTCCCTCAGCCGGCCCGCTCAACCAGTGCGAGACCTTCGCCCCGCCAATGCCCGACCGCCGTCACCACGACCTGCCGTAATTCACCGGTCATCGGCTTTTCAAGCCCGGTCGAGTCACACGGCGGAAACAGACTACCATGGTCGAGCGCGACGGCCGCCAGTGCCAAATTCATCGCGAATTGCGGCTCCGGCCCATGGCCGAGATAGGAGCCTGTGGCGCGCACGGCAAGGTCCGGATGCGCTTCGAGAAATGCGCGCTCCTCGGCGGTCGCGGCCGGCGCGCCGGTCGCCCCGGAAAGAACCGCGGCATAAGCGGGCTCGATCCGCTTTTCGACCTTGTCCCACAATTGCGCGAGTTCGGCCGTGACCCCGCCGGGCGCGCGCCTGGAGCGGCCGGAATAAACCGCCGAGAGCCGCGCCAGCGGTTTGGCGCCGCGCGCCTCGGCATGCCGGCGCTCCTCGATCACCAGGAAGGCGCCGAGCGAGCCGATCGCGATCCCGCTTTTGTCGCCGCGTTCCCAGATCGGCGCGAAACGGTCTTTCAGCAGAAATTCGGCGAACTGAAAGTGAATGAGCGTATCGCGGCGTTCGCCGTTGTAGGAGCCGCCGACCAGCGCGATTTCGCTTTGCCCCGCGGCGATGCGCGCAAGCGCGACGCGCACGGCATCGACGCAGGCGGATTCCTCGCCCATGAAGGTGCGCGAGGAGCCGGTGACGCCGTGCACGATGGAAATATTTCCGGCGAGCAGGTTGGACAGCTGCGCGAGGAACAATGTGGGCCGCAGATCGCTCATCAGCCGTTCGTTCAAATAGGCGGCCGGGCTATTCGATTGCGGCAGGCCGGAAAGGATCGTGGTGTCGACGGCAAGGTCGCGCTCGCCGCCGCCGGCGGCGACGATCATGTCCATGTGCGAGAGAATGTCGCTCTTGCCCTTGACCCCCGCGCTGTCGAGCGCAAGGCCTGCCGCATAGGTGCCGATGCGCTGCCAGTTTTCCATCTGGCGCTGGTCGCCCTTTTTCGGAATCTGCGCGTCGAAATTCACCGGCGTCAGCGGATGCACGACGAACGGCGCAAACGTCGTCGCGTCGGCGCGGGGCTGCGCCTCCATCAGTTTCTGCCAATGCGCTTGTGGGCCTTCGCCAAGGCAGGAGACAATGCCGACGCCAGTGATCCAGGCTTCGCGGCCAGGCTCAGCCATCAGCGGGCGCCTCCACCTTCAATCCGATGCGGGCGGCCAGGTCCCGCACTTCCTGTTCCATTTCGGGATTGGGGAAATCCAGCACGCGCAAGGTCAGCATCGCGTCGCAGATCAGTTTGCCTTCGGCGCGGATCTTCGTCGCCATCACCGCATAGCCCGATCCGTCGTGCTCGAGCCTCGCCTCGATCGCGAGGCGCTGCCCGGGCGTGACGAAGGTGCGCAGCTTTGCCTCTTTCACCGCGGCGAGGAAGGGCATGCGTTCGAAGCGGTTGAGCGCCACCACCAGCCAGCCCGCGGTCTGCGCCATGGCCTCGACCAGCAGGACGCCCGGCATCAGCGGGTAGCCGGGGAAATGTCCCTCGAATATTGTGCTCTCGCGGGGGACCAGCGCTTCGCTTTTGATCTTGCGGCCGGCGAGATCAAGCTCGACGACCCGGTCGATCAACTGGAAATACTCGATGCGCATATCGGTCCGGCCGGGGCTATGCCCCCTTGGCAGCGACGAGCTCGTCGATGCGGGCGCTGAGGTTCTTCAGCACGAAATATTGGTCGGTGGTGGCTTTTCCGTCGTTGACTTCCTGCGTCCATTGCTCGAGCGGCAGCTTGATGCCGAACGCCTTGTCGATGGCAAACGCGATGTCGAGGAAATCGAGGCTGTCGATGCCGAGATCGTTGATGGCGTGGCTGTCGGGCGTGATGGAGTCGCGCGGAATATCGCACGTCTCGGCGATAATATTCGCGATTGTGTCGAACGTCGAAGACATCTGTAACTCTCTGATTTATAGGGGAGTTTTGGCGGTTGCACGGCCAAAATGCCCGGTCCCGCGCGAGCGCCCCCGGCACGGCCCTCACCAGCTAACGATTGGCAGCCCGTATAGCGAAGCGCTGCGTTAAGTTCAATGGTGGCGGGCATTTAGTAGAAAATGAGCGTAAACGCGCCGAAACCGGCGGCGAGGCCGCGCGGCGGGCTCACCAGCGGCCTTTGGTAACCTCGACCGGCGTGCAGCCGTGCCGTCCCGACAACACGCAATCCTGGTTCTTGCGCATTTCCGCCATGGTATCGGCGAGCCAGAGGCCGACCATAATCAAGGCGATCACGAAAACGAAGGCCGCCGCATTGACCAGCATGCGATGGCGGTAGTCGTCGCCGTCCTCGACGCGCTCGTATTTCGACAGATCGTCGATGGGCGGCGGGCCGCCCGCCCGGCCCCGCGCGCCGGAAAAGCCGCGGCGGAAGCTGATTACCCGTCGCTCACCATCAGACGATGCCGGTCGATTGCCGCTCATGACGGTCAAGTCTATCACGCGGCGCATGGCCGTTCGACGGCACGTCTTTCCTGCCGGCAATTATGGCGCTGCCCATAGCCGGTGCGGAACGGCGCCGGGGCCTTGAAAGATCGGGGGTTTTCCCGGCGGGCCGGGCAAATCCCTGCGAAGTTCCTTGTCCCGCGCATGGCATTCAGCCAATATTGCCGCAGGAGCCGGAGACTATCAGAACAAGGCTCCACCTTTCATCGGGCGTTTGCCCCGATCCAGTTCGCGAACGCGGCGACACAAGCCGCGACGGGTGAAGGGTTATCGGCCTTTCCGCAACGACGGAAGGGTCAGGGTGGGGGATCGGTTGTCGCAAACGCTTGCAGCGTTCGGACATTTGTCGACGCTCGACTTGTCCGGACTGGCAAAAATAACGTCACTGCTGGTGCTGCCTTTCGCGCACGAGGACCTCGCGATCGTCCTCGGCGGCTACATTGTCGTGAACGACTTGATGCCGGTCGGCCTGGTCGCGGCGAGCATCTATGGCGGCATGGTGGCGAGCGATTTCGCGCTCTACGGCATCGGTGCGGCGGCGCGCCGGGTGCCCTGGCTGAGCCGGCTCGCGGTCGACGACCGGGTGCGCCGGTTCGGCGACGTGCTCAAGCGCAACGTTTTCGGTCTCGTCGCGCTGTGCCGGGTGGTGCCGGGCGTTGTGTTCGTAGCCTTCGTCGCCTGCGGCTGGACGCGCGTATCGCTCGCACGCTTTAGCGCCGCGAGCCTGATCGTCTCGGCGCTCTATCTGCCGCTGATGCTTTATCTTGTCATCGTGTTCGGCGATGCGCTGGACGACCACATGGGGCTTTGGGCCTGGCCGATGCTGTTCGTTGCCTTCGCCGCCACGAGCTTCGTGCGCAAGCAGGTCTTTGCCTTTGGCAAGGCGAGCGAGCCGGAGCTGCCGGTTGAAGCGCTGCTGCCGGCGGCGAGCTTCGGCATGCCGCCGCTGGCGCGGGCCGACCGCAGGGTGGCAAGGGCCGAGCGCATTCCGCCCTTGCTGTTCTATGCGCCGCTCGCGGCAAACTGGTTCCGGCTCGGCCTGCGCCATGGCTCGCTGACGCTGCCGACCGCGGCGAACCCGCGGATCTTCACCGGCGGCATGTGGGGCGAAGCCAAGAGCGCGTATTTCCGCGACCTCGATCCGGCGATGCGGCAATGGATCGCCGAATTCGTGCTGGTCGAACGCAGCGGCGGCGCGGCAAACCTCGCAGCCGACGTCGCCGGCGCCGCTTGCTCGCTCGACGCGGCGGGCCTCGATTTTCCGCTGATCGCCAAGCCCGACATCGGCTGGCACGGCCACGGGGTGCGCCGCATCGACGATTTGGCGCAGCTCGAAGCCTATCTCGCGCATTACCCGCAAGGGGCGCGGCTGATGTTGCAGCGTTTCGTGCCGCACACCGGCGAGGCGGCGGTGCTCTACGCGCGGCTGCCGGAAGAGCCGGCGGGGCGGGTGCTGTCGCTCACGTTCCGTTATTTCCCGCACGTGGTCGGCAGCGGACGCCATACGGTGCGCGAGCTCATCGAGCGCGACGAGCGCGCGCAGTGGAAGTCGGCGCTGCATCTCGGCATCGACCGCCGCCACCGCGGCGTCGTCCGGCACGATCTCGACCGCGTTCCGGCGCGCGGGGAGATTGTGCGCATCGCGCTCATCGGCAATCAACGCGCCGGCGCGCTTTACCGCGACGGCCGCCGTCACATCACCGCCGCGCTCGAGGCGCGCTTCGACGCCATCGCCCGCGCCATGCCCGAATTCCACTATGGGCGTTTCGATCTGCGCTTTGCCTCGCTCTCGGGCTTCATGCGCGGCGAGGATTTCTCCATCATGGAAATCAACGGCATCGGCGGCGAGGCGATCGATTGCTGGGACCCGCGCCTGTCTGTCAGCGAAGTTTACCGACGGCTTGCCGATCAGCAGCGGCTGCTGTTCCTGATCGGGGAGCGCAACCGCGAGCGCGGCTTCCGCCCGACCGGGGCCGGCGCGTTCATCGCCGGTCTGATCCGGCAGATCCGGTTGATCCGCCGCTATCCCGCCTCGGCCTGAGCGGGCAGGGTTCGGCCGGTGGACCGCGCGCGGCCGCCTGCCTAGACTGCGCCCCGATGCATGAAATCCTGCAAACCCGCCGGTTGGTCGCGCTGGCGGCGGCCTATGTGATCGCATTACAGGCGCTGCTGTTGCCGCTGTCGGTCGCGGCCGGCAGCCCGTTCGTCAACAGCCTGTGCGCGGCCGGGGCCGCGATTGAAGGATCGCAGGTCCCCGGAAGTCATGACAGCGGCTGCCCCTGTGCCGCCGGTTGCGGAATGCAGTGCTGCGCGCAGACGCTCGCTGCGCCACCGCCGGCCGCCGTCCCGCGCGACGTTACGCTTGCGACCATATTGCTGCCGCCACCGGCCATCTCGCCGGTCGTGCGGCCAGCCGTCCGCGGCCCGCAGGTTCCGCGCGCGCCACCCGTTGTCTGAAAACCAAATTTGAACGCGACTAACTTTACCTCCGCACGCCGCGCGTGACGAAACGCGCGCTCCATCAACGGGAATCGAAACCATGATCCGCAATGCCTTGATTATCGCTGCCGTCTTTGCCGTTTGCGCGGCAATGCCGGCACAGGCCGAAGACGTCACCGTCGGCGCCTTGAAAATCTCCGCGCCCTGGGCGCGCGCAACGCCGAAAGGCGCCAGCGTCGGTGGCGGCTATATGACGATCGCCAACATCGGAAGCGAGCCCGACCGCCTGCTTGGCGGCTCCTCGGCCATCGCTCAAGAGGTGCAGGTGCACGAAATGACGATGGACAATGGCGTCATGAAGATGCGGCCCGTCGCCGGCGGGCTCGAAATCAAGCCGGGACAAACCGTCACCCTCAAACCGGGCGGCTATCACATGATGTTCATGAGGCTCACCCACCAGCTCAAGCAGGGCGAGCACTTCAAGGTGACGCTGGATTTTGCCAAGGCCGGCAAAGTCGACGTCGACTTCACCACCGAAGGCATCGCCGCCCAGAGCGGCGGCGGTCACGACATGCACGACATGAACATGGGGGGCAAGGATATGGGCGGCATGAAGATGAAATGACGTCTGCTGCCGAAGGCGGTCACCAGCCGATCGCCTTCGGCAGCCAGGTCGCCAGGCCGGGAAACGCGAATACCAGCACCAGCGCCATCAGTTGCATGGCGACGAACGGTACAATCCCGCGATAGATGTCGCCGGTGGTGATCTCCGGCGGCGCCACGCCGCGCAGGAAGAACAACGACCAGCCGAACGGCGGCGTCAGGAACGAGGTTTGCAGGTTGACGCAGATCAGCGTGGCCAGCCACACCAGGTCGGTATTGGCGTTGATGAAGATCGGCAGGAACAGCGGCACCGCGATGTAGGAAATCTCGATCCATTCGATAAAGAATCCGAGCACGAAGATCAGCGCCATCAGGAACCAGATGCTGGCGTTGATGCCGCCCGGCAGCAGCGTGAAGGCGTCTTGCACCAGCTTCTCGCCGTGCAATCCCCTGAAGGCGAGTGAGAACGCCTGCGCGCAGATCAGGATGAACATTACCATGGCGGTGATGCGCGTGGTGGACTGCACCGTGTCGCGCAGCACCGTGTAGGTCAGGCGGCGGCCGATGGCTGCGACCAGAATGGAGCCGAGCGCGCCCATGGCTGCGGCCTCGGACGGCGCAGCGATGCCGGCGATGATCGAGCCGAGTACGGCCGCCACCAGGCCGATCGGCGGGGCGACCACGCGCACGATTTTTCCGGCGAGCTGCCTCGAGGAAATCGCCGCGCGTTCCTCCTTCGGAATCGGCGGCACCAGGTTAGGTCGGATTATGCCGACGACGAGAATGTAGACGATATAGATTGCCGACAAGAGCAGGCCCGGAATCATGGCCGCGGCAAACAAGGTCCCCACGGACTGGTTGGTGATGTCGGCGAGCAAAATGAGGATCAGGCTCGGCGGAATGATCTGCCCGAGCGTGCCGGAGGCGCAGATAATTCCGCAGGCGAGCCCCTTGTCGTAGCCGCGCCGCAGCATGCCGGGCAGCGTGAGCAGGCCGAGCGTCACGACGGTGGCGCCGACAATGCCGGTAGTTGCGCCCATCAGCACGCCGACCACGATGATGCCGATGCCGAGGCCGCCCCTGAGCGAGCCGGCGGCGAGCCCGATCACGTCCATCAACTCTTCGGCAAGCTTGGATTTCTCCAGCATCACGCCCATGAACACGAACAGCGGGATGGCGAGCAGGGTGTAGTTTGTCACCACGCCGAAGATGCGGTGCGGCAGCAGGTTGAACAGGTCGAAGCCGAAGCCGAGATAGCCGAAGACGAAGCCCGTCGTTGCCAGCGTCAGCCCGACCGGAATGCCGGCGAGCAGCAGCGCGAAAAACGCGACCAGCATCAGGGTGGCGAGGACTTCAAGGCTCATGACCGGCCGCTTTCCAGGCCATGCCCGACTGAATGGCCTGCGCCAGCGATTGCAGGAACAAAAGCGCAAAGCCGAGCGGCACCATCGCCTTCATCGCATAGAGCCCGCCCATGCCGCCCGGATTGGGCGAACCTTCGCCGATCGTCCAGGACTGCGCGACAAAGGCAATCGACAGCCAGACGACCAGCGCCGAGAAGATCATTGCGATCGCTGCGGAGATGACGTCGACGGCGAGCTTCGTGCGCGGCTTGAAGGTGACGAACAGAACGTCGACGCGGACGTGCTCGCCGTGCCGCAGCGCATAGGACATGCCGACCAAGGTGAGCGGCACCAGGAGGTGCCACTCCAGTTCCTGCGCCCAGATCCAGCCGAGCGAGAATCCGTAACGCAGCAGCACGTTGGTGCCCATCACCAACGCGACGGCGAGTGCGAGCCACGAGATCGTGCGGCCGACGAGATCGATGAAGCGGTCGATCCCGTCGGCAAGTTTCCCGGCAGGCGTCATGTCAGGCGCCGAGGACTCTGTCGTAATAGGGCTTCTCGCTGTATTTCGCCCATTGGCGGTAGGTCGTCATGTATTTCTCGTAGGAATCGGCCACCTTCTTGGTGAGCGGATCCTTGGCGATGGCTTCGTCGAGGATCTTCTTGTTGGCCGCGCGCAGCGCATCGAGCACGGAGTCGGGTAGCGGCAGCACGTGCACGCCCTGGTTCTTCACCAGGTCGTCCAACGCGTCGCCGTTGACTTTCTGCAGCCAGGCCTCGCCGCGCGTATTGCAGGCCATGCAGGCATTCTCCACGATCGCCTTGAGATCGGGCGGCAGCTTCGCCCAGGCCGCCTTGTTGATGACGACCTCGCTACCGGTCGCCATCTCGTGCCAGCCCGGGGTGTAGTAATATTTGGCGACCTTTTGCAGGCCGAGCTGGCGGTCGAGATAAGGGCCGACGAATTCGGCGGCGTCGATCACGCCGCGTTCGAGTGCCGGGAAGATGTCGCCGGGCGCCAGCAATTGCGCATCGACGCCGAGTTCGCGCAACACGCGGCCGGCAAGGCCGGGGATGCGCATTTTGAGGCCTTTGAGGTCCTCGACCTTTTCGATCGGCTTGCGGAACCAGCCGGCCATCTGCACGCCGGTATTGCCGGCGAGGAACGGCACGAGATTGAATTTGTCGTAGGCTTCCTGCCACAGCTCGAGGCCGCCACCGTCATAGATCCAGCCGTTGTAGCCGACGAAGTTCAGGCCGAAGGGCGCCGCCGTGAAGTATTGCGCGGCGAAGACCTTGCCGGTCCAGAAATACGAGTTGGCGTAGTTCATCTCGACCGTGCCGGACGACGCGGCGTCGAATCCAGCGGCGGCCGGGATCAATTCGCCGGCGCCGTAGAACTGGATTTTCAGCCGCCCGGCCGACATCTCCTCGATGCGCTTGCACAGATCCTTGGCGCTGCCCGGGCCGGTCGAATAGAAATAGGCGTTCGGCCCGTAGAAACTGGTCATCTTCCAATTGAACGAGGTCTCTGCCTTGACGATGGCAGGCGCCGCGACGGTGGCGGCCGCGCTGGCCAACGCCAGTTTTGTGAATTCTCGACGTCGCATGGAACCCTCCGTTTTTTGCGCTTTTGGCGCAGGACGGAGAGAGCAAGCGACGTGCCATGCAAACTGGCACGAAATGTCGCAGCCAGCGGGCAAAACCCGGCCCCACGCCAAAAAAACCGCGGGTATCTGCCTAATTCTTAGTCAGCAAGCGCAAGGGAATTGCGAATGGCTATTTTGGCTCGGCGAAGGCGAGCTTGGCGTCTTGCGGCGGCATCATGCGGAACACGTTGAGCGTCATCGAGATCATCACGTAGTAGCCGAGGATGCCGACCAGTTCGACGGTGGCGGCGTCGCCGAGAAAGCCGTGCACGCGCCTGTAGGTGCGGTCGCTGACGCGGTTTGTCTTGTACAGCTCGCGCACGAACGCATAGATCGCGCGCTCGTCCGCCGGCGCCGACTTCGGCTCGCGCCCGGCGCGCAAATCCGCGACGGTCTTCGGCTTGACGCCCGCCTTCTCCGCCATCGGCGCATGCGCGAACCATTCATATTGCGCGCGCCACAGCCGCGCCGTGCACAAAATCGCGAATTCCGACAGCCGCGCCGGCAGCGCCGTCTTGTACCGGCAATGGCCGCCCAGCGCCTGCGCCAGATGGCCGAATTCCGGCGCGTGCAACCAGACCGCGAACGGCCCGCGCGGGGTCACGGATTGGCCGCGCGGTCCGGAGCGGATCGCTTGCAGCAGCGCTCGCTGCGCATCGTCCATGTGCGCTTCGTCGAGGATGGGCAGGCGAGGCGCCGGGCGCTTGGCGGGCATGGTGCGGGGTCCTTGTCTTGGCGGAGGAGGGGCGCGGGGTATGACGGTCGGGTGGCTTCGATTATCATAGCGCAAACCGCTTGGGGAGGACCCTTATGGACGACGTCACCAAATTCGCCCCCGATCTTGCGCGCTACGCCGCGCTGATGGACGTGGTGCGCAACCGCATGACCACGCGCGCCTTCCGCGGCGACGTGGCGGTGCCGCGCGAGCATATCGAGATGGTGCTGGAGGCCGCGCGCCACGCGCCCTCGGGCGCCAATGCGCAGCCGTGGCACTATATCGTCGTCACCGATCCGGCGGTGAAAAAGCAGATCGCCGACTATTTCGTCGCCGAAGCGACCGCGCGCGCCAAGCTGAAGATGAAATTCCCCACGCCCAATTACCGCGGGCTGGAGACGGCGCCCGGCTTCATCGTGGTCGCGGCCGATTTCCGCTTCGTGCGCGCCTTCCCGGTGCTGCTCGACGGCTCCGAGCTCGACAGGCTCTATCAACAAAATGCCGAACGCATCCTGTTGCAAAGCGTCGCCGCATCGACCATGTCGGCGCATCTCGCCGCCGCCGCGCTCGGCTATCAGGTCTGGTGGGTGACTGCGATCGGCCAGGATCACGCGCAAAAATCGCTGCGTCCGCTGCTCGGCGTCCCGGAAGACCTCGCCATCATCGACATCATGCTGTTCGGCGCGCCGGCGAAACCGCCCTACAAGCGCTGGAAGAAGACGCTGCCGCAGATCATGAGCTGGGACCGCTTCGACATAAAGAACCACATGACCGTCGAGGAGATCGACGCCTGGGTGCGCGAGACGCGCCACAAGGTCATGTATCGCGACGAAGCGAAGGTGGACTAGGCCGCGCTATTCGATCGCCGCGGTCACGCGGATGACGCCGCGGCGCGCCATGTTCAGCGCCCTGGCGGCGGCGAGCGAGAGGTCGAGCACGCGGCCCTTGATGAAGGGCCCGCGGTCGTTCACGGTCACCACCACGCTGCGGTGCGTCTGCACATCGGTCACGCGCAAGCGCGTGCCGAACGGCAGCGTGCGGTGCGCGGCGGTGAATTTCTTTGGATCGTAGCGCGCGCCGCAGGCGGTCTTGCCGGCGTAATTCGTGTCGTAGAAAGTCGCCCGGCCGGAGAATTTTTTTGCGCCGCTCGCCTTGGCCGGCGCGCCCGCAAGACAACACGCAAGCGCAACCGCCGCCACCCAGTATCCTGACGCCATCTCGTCGTCCCTCACGCACGCAACACGAAACCCGCAAACCCCTAGGCAGCGATCGTGTCGCGCATATGGCGCGCCGGCGGCGGTTTTTGCCGCAATTTCAACATTCCGCGCCCCGCGTCCGATAAGCGGATAGCGGAACAAAGGTTCCTAAAGCGAAATTCTTAAGACTTTGCCGCCACTCGCGAGGTCCGCCGCTGCGCACTGGCGCGCTGGGCGGCGGCGCGCGGCTTCTTGCGCATATCGGACCGGCGATTTTCCAGGTGATGCAGCGTCATATCGGCGCGGGCGCGGCATTCTTCGTGCAGCTGTTCGAGCTCTTCGTCGCTCAGGTCTTCGATGTCGGCGAACTTGTTCTGTGCACCCTTCATGGCCAGCACCAGCTCCGACAGCTTGAGCTGGACCGCCATCGAGTCGCGGTTCTGCGTGTTCTGGATCAGGAACACCATGAGGAATGTGACGATGGTGGTGCCGGTGTTGATCACCAGTTGCCAGGTGTCGCTGTAGTCGAACAGCGGCCCGGTGACGATCCAGACGATCACCAACGCGACCGCGGCGAGGAAGGCGGCCGGATGGCCGGTCCACAGGGCGGTTGCCTGCGCGAATTTTTTGAAATGGGCGGCGAGCGCGGCCGAGACGTCCGGCTGCGCATGGGCCTCCCGATGCGGGGATTTCCGGGTCATGGCGCGCTGGTCAACGCGCGTGCCGGGTTCCGGGTTCCGTCAGGCGAGCTTCGGCAGCGATTGCCTGCAACGCCCGATGGCGGCCCAGGGGTCTTTGCGCAGGCGCACAAGCCGGCCCGGCAGGTTGCGCACGGTGAACTGGTTTGAGCTCTTGAGCGTGCCGAGCTCCGCCCAGTCGAGCGGCGTCGACACCGGCGCGCCCGCGCGCGCCCGCGTGGAGTAGGGCGCGACCGCGGTTGCTTCGCGGCTGTTGCGCAGGTAATCGACGAATATCCGCTTGTTACGTTTGCTCTTGGTCGCGGTCGCGATGTAGCGGCCCGGATCGTCTGCCGCCATGCTGGCGGCAACCGCATGGGTGAAATCCTTGGCCGCGTCCCAGGGCACCGGTTTGATCGGCACGACCACGTGCAGGCCTTTGCCGCCGGAGGTCTTGAGGAAGCTCTTGAGCTTCACGCGCGCCAACCGCTCGCGCACCTCGCGCGCGGCGGCGACCACGTCTTTCCAGCCGGTCCCAGGCCCCGGATCGAGATCGAAGACCAGCCGGTCGGCGCGCTCGCGATCCTCGATCGTGGTGCCGCGGGTGTGGACTTCCAAAACACCGGCCTGCACCAGCGAGATCAGCCCGGGCAGATCATCGATGGAAATGATCTTGTCGCCTTTTTCCGCGATGAGGTGCAGGTGCTCGGTGGAAATGCCCATGCTCGCATGCTTCTGGAAGAAACATTGCCCGGAAGCGCCTTCGGGACAGCGCAATAATGAAATCGGCCGCCCCACCAGGTGCGGCCGCATCCATTTCCATATCCGCGCATAGAATTCGGCGAGATCGCGTTTGGTTACGCCGGCGTCCGCCCAATAGACGCGGTCGGGATGCGACAGTGTCACACCGGCGACCGCCGCTTTCGCCTGGCGCACCGGCGCGCTGCGCTTGACCGCCGACGCGGCCGTTGCCGCCATCTCGCGCACAACCTGTTTCGCCGGCTTGTCCTCGCGCAGGCCCTGGAACGACGCCTGCCGGACGCGGTCGCCATGTGTCCAGCCGTGGAAGTCGACTTCGGCCACCAGTCTGGGTGCGACCCACACCGGCGCGCGCACGCCGCGCTCCTCCTTCGGCACCGTTTCGAGCGGCGATTTGGCGGACCTGAGCGCCGACACCTTGCGATAGAGATCGCGTGCGCTTTGCCGCGTGAAGCCGGTGCCGGTGCGTCCGGCATAGCGCAGCTTGCCGCGGGCATAATAGCCGAGCACCAGCGCGCCAACGGCGTGCGCATCCACGCTCGAGGGGGCGAAACCGACGACCACGAGCTCCTGCCGGTCCGAGCATTTGGTTTTGATCCATTCGCCGCCGCGGCCAGAATGATAGGCGGCGTCGGCGCGTTTCGAGACGATGCCCTCCAGGCCCATCTTGCACGCGTGCTTGAGCAGCACCGGTCCGCGCTCGGCGATCGACTCGCTCAGGCGCAGCGCGCCGTGTTTGCCCGCCTTGGCCAGCAGATGCGCCAGCGCCTGCTTGCGCGCGACCAGCGGCAGCGGCTTCACATCGGTACCGTCGAGATGCATGAGGTCGAATGCATAGAATACCATGCGGTCATGGCGGCCGCGCTTGAGGTCTTCCTGCAGCAGCGAGAAGCTGGAAATTCCGTCGGGCCCCTCCACCACCAGTTCGCCGTCGATCAGCGCGGCACGCGCCGGCAGCTTGCCGACCGCTTCGGCGATCGTCGGAAATTTATTGGTCCAGTCGAGACCGCGCCGGGTCAGCAGCCTGACCTTGCCGCGCTCGAGCCGCGCCTGGATGCGGTAGCCGTCGAACTTGATCTCGTGCACCCAGGCTTCGCTGTCCGGCGCCTTCTCGGCGAGCTTGGCAAGACAGGGCGCAACGAAGGAGGGCAGGGCGGCATGCCTCGCCGCGGCGACCGGCGCCGAATTTGCGCGCGTGGCCCTTGACGTCCTGCGCAGCACGCGTGCCGCCGCGGCGCTTGCGCGTTTGCGCCTGGGCTTGCCTTCGGCGATTTCGTCCATCGTGCGTCCGGAGACGACCGAACGCGGCTTCTGCTCGAGGATGTCCTTATCGCCCGGCTCGCGCGCCGCCGCGTCATGCGCCTTGATCAACAGCCAGTTGTCGTGCTTTTCGCCGCGCCGGCGCGCCATGCGCACCAGATGCCACAGTCCGTGCAGCTTTTCGCCGTCGAGCGTGAACGACAAATGGCCTTTCGCCAGCGCCCGGTGCGGATCGTCTTCCGGTTGCCAGGTCCCCCGGTCCCAGATCATCACCGTGCCGCCGCCATATTCGCCCAACGGAATGGTGCCTTCGAACCGGTTGTAGTCGATCGGATGGTCCTCGACCTGCACGGCGAGCCGCTTGTCGCCCGGCACCAGGCTCGGGCCGCGCGTCACCGCCCAGCTTTTCATGACGCCGTCGAGTTCGAGCCGCAGATCGTAATGCAGCCTTCGCGCCGCGTGTTTTTGGATGACAAACGCATGGCCGCGCCGGCGCGCGACTTTGCCCTTCGGCTCGGCGGTGACGCCGAATTTTCGCTTGGCGCGATAGGTCTTCAGCCCCGTCATGCAATTCTCTTGTTGCGCATGTGCCTGCTCGGGGATCCTGCACCGCTGCGTTCAACTCGCGCGACGCACCTTGCGCCGTGCGGCGCTGCGTCTGCGCTGGGTTGCGCTTTTCGCCGCCGGCCGGCGGCGATCGGCCTTGGCGCTGCGGCGCAGCGCGTCCATCAGATTGATCACATTGCTCGGCCGCGGCTCGCTCAAAACCGGCGGCGCCTTGCCGGCCCGTTTGGCCTTGATCAGCGCCGTGAGCGCATTCTCGTAGCGGTCCTCGAATTTGGCCGGGTCGAAATGCCCCTTCTTGGTATCCAGAATGTGGATCGCCAGCTTGAGCATGTCGGCCGGAACCTTGACGTTGGGAATTTCGTCGAAATAGTCCCGTTCGGCGTGCACTTCGTTTTTGTAGTGCAGCGCGGTGGCCAGCAGTCCCTTGCCGCGCGGACGCAACAGCACGACGTGCTCGCGCCGGTAAAGCACGACGCGCGCGACGCCGGCGAGGTCTTCCTTGCGCATCGCCTCGCGGATCACCGCAAAGGCTTCCTCGGCCACCTCGTCCTGCGGCACGATGTAATAGGATTGGTCGAAATAAATGCGGTCGACTTCCGCCATCGGCACGAATTGCTCGATGTCGATGGTGTGCGTGCTTTCCAGCGCGACATTGTCGAGTTCGTCTTCCTCGACCAGCACGTATTGGCCCTTCTCGACCTGATAGCCCTTGACGCGGTCCTCCGGCTCGACCGGCCGGCCGGTCTCCGCGTCGACGATGTCGTTGCGGATACGATTGCCCGTCTTGCGGTTGATGATGTTGAAGCGGATGCGCTGGCTGGTGCTGGTGGCCGGGTAAAGCGCCACCGCGCAGGAAACCAGCGACAATTTGAGAAAGCCCTTCCAGTTCGGCCGCGGTGCCATGAACGCTACTCCCTACGCGACAAACGCTATGCCTGCTTGCAGCAACTCGCGTGTAATTAAACCGGTTCCCGGCAAGGATTGCATTGATTTATCGCAACCGTATGAGATTGCGGCATTTTTCTCCGTCGATGGTCGCGCCGCCATGACGCCGCACGGGAACCATCGCGGGCGTTTCGAGTTGCCTTACCACGCCGATAAAATCCGCAACCATTTGCGAGGGACAAAGCCATGTTGGGATGGGCCGTTACGTTTCTCATTGTAGCGTTGATCGCCGCGGTGCTCGGCTTTGGCGGCATCGCCGGGGTCGCGATCGAGGCCGCTAAGCTGGTGTTTTTCGTGGCGATCGTGCTGTTCGCCATTGCCGCGGTGGTTGGTCTGCTGCGCGGCCGTACGCCGACCATGCCGTAGCGTAATGCGTGGCGTTCCGCGGAACGCCGGCCCCGCGCGACTTCGGTTGCGCGGGGCTTTGTTTTACGTCAGGCGGTTCGCTGCCTTTGCTGCGCCTCGATTGCCTGCTCGGCCGCCGCAACGCCGGTGAACCAGGCGCCGTGCGCGGTCGAGAAATAGCCGTGCGAGCAGGCCTCGCCGGCGAAGAACAGGCGGCCCTCGAGCGGGGCGGCGAGCGTTGCGCGGCAATCCGCCTTGCCCGGCACCGCATAAGAATAAGAACCGCGCGCGAATGGATCGGCGGCCCAGCGGTGCATGCAGATCGGCTTGATGCGGCGGGCAAACGCGCTGCCGAGCAGATTGCTCAGGTCGGATGCGGCAAAGTCGGTGAAGGCGGCTTCCCCCCGCGCTTCCAGTTCCGCCGCAAAGCGTCCGCCGAAATAGACTTCGATCTGCGGGCGCCCGAACGGCCGCAAATGATAGGACGCCATCGCCGTGCGATCGGTTGCGCCGAACAGCCGCGTGTCGGCTTCGAATTCCTCCGCGCCCTCGAGCGACAGGAACAGCTTGTCGGCGAGCCCGAGCGGCAGGTCGCGCGCGGCCTGCGTCTTTTCCGGCAGCGCCGGCGCAAACAGGCGTTCGTTTTCAGCAAGGACCGTGCTCGGCAATGTCACGATCGCCCGCTCGGCCGCGACTACGCCTTTGGCCGTTTCGATGCGCAAGCGCCGGCCGCTATGGTCGATCCGCTGCACCGGGCAGTCGAGCGCGAGGGGCAGGTCGGCGCCGGCCGCGGCAATCATCGCGCCATAGCCATCGCGCACGCGCCAGTTCACGCCGTCATCGTCGTAGTTGACGAAGTCGCGGGCGGAAACGCGATCGAGCTCGGCGCCGCTGATATAGGTGCCGACCCCGTTGATCATGGCATTCCAGCGGCCGCCCGGCGTAAGCGCTGCGGCGGCCGCGCGATCCGGCTCGCCGGCGGCGATAGCCTCGACATCGGCAAAAAACCGCTCGAGCGCGTCGTGGAAGGCGCGCTGGTCGGCCGGCGAAAATCCGACCGGCAAAGCGGGGCGCGTCCACGGCGGCGGCGTCTTGTCGATGCTGCGGCCTTGCGCTTCGGCGACCTTGCTCCACGGATTGCGGTCGGCCGAATGCAACCAGCCGCAGCCGAGGTCGAGCGCAAAACCGGACGCATCGACGACGGTGAAGGCCCGCCCGCCGAGCCGCGGCCGCGCCTCGATGACGAGACAGTCGATGCCCGCCTCGCGCAGCCGCCGGCCGGCCGCGATGCCGGCCGCGCCGCCGCCGACGATCGCGACTTCGGTTTCGTTTTTGCTCATTTTGGCGTTCTACTCTGGCGTATTACTCTGGCTCAATCGAAAGCCACATGGTCCATATCCGGCCGATTTGGCAATATGACGAAATTCACGCGGAGGTCACCGATGAAGCGGATCCTGGCACTGGCCGTACTGACGGTCATCTCGTTCAACCCTGCGCAGGCTACCGATATTGCCTGTGTCAGCACCACGTTTAATGCGCTTTCGCCAAACGACAAGGTTTGCGTCAGCGTCTTTGAAGACCCGCGCGTGCCCGGCGTCGTGTGCCACATTTCGCAGGCGAGAAAAGGCGGGTGGGGCCAGCCGCTCGGCTTGAACGAAGACCCGTCCAATTTTTCCGTCTCGTGCCGGCAAATCGGCCCGATCGACACTGACCTCGCCAAGCTGCGTGAAAAGGAAGAGGTGTTCAGCGAGAAGACGAGCATCTTTTTCAAGACGACGCGCATCTATCGCCTGGTCGACAAGCCGCGGAACACGCTCGTCTACCTTGCGATCAGCACCAAGATCGTCAACGGCTCGCCGGCGAATGCGATCAGCACCGTTCCGATCATGCAATGGCAGCGCTGAGCCGACCCGAGGTTCACGGGCCCCCGTGGGGCTCTTGCACCGGTTGTTCGGTTTGGCGCATTCTCGCCGGGAGCGGACAAAAAAAGCGGGTTTGCCGGAATGGCTCACAAGAAGAAGGATGCGCGGCAAGCGGGAACGCTTGCGCTGCGCTCGCAGCTTTGGTTCGACAACCCGGAAAACCCCGGAATGACCGCGCTCTATCTCGAGCGCTACCTTAATTTCGGGCTGACGAGCAAGGAGCTTCGCTCCGGTAAGCCGATCATCGGCATCGCGCAAACCGGTTCTGACCTGTCGCCCTGCAACCGGCATCACATCGAGCTCGCCAAGCGCGTGCGCGAAGGGATCAGGACCGCCGGCGGCATCGCCTTCGAGTTTCCGGTGCATCCCATCCAGGAAACCGGCAAGCGCCCGACCGCTGCGCTCGATCGCAATCTCGCTTATCTCGGCCTCGTCGAGGTCCTCTACGGCTATCCGCTCGACGGCGTCGTGCTGCTGACCGGCTGCGACAAGACCACGCCGGCATGCCTCATGGCGGCGGCGACGGTGAACACGCCGGCCATCGTTTTATGCGGCGGGCCGATGCTCAACGGCTGGTGGGAAGGGGAGCGGTGCGGCTCCGGCATGGCGGTGTGGAAGGCGCGCGAAGAACTGGCCGCCGGCCGCATCGACAACGACGAATTTCTCAATATCGCCGCGGCGAGCGCGCCTTCGGCCGGCCATTGCAACACGATGGGCACGGCCTCGACCATGAACGCGCTCGCCGAAGCGCTGGGGATGACGCTGCCCGGCTGCGCGGCGATCCCGGCGCCTTACCGCGAGCGCGGGCAGATGGCCTACGAAACCGGCGTGCGGGCGGTCGAGATTGTGCGCGAGAACCTCAGGCCCTCCGATATCCTCACGCGCAAGGCATTCGAGAACGCCATCCTCGCCAATTCCGCCATCGGCGGCTCGACCAATGCGCCGATCCACATCAACGCGATCGCGCGCCACATCGGCGTGAACGTGACGATCGGCGACTGGGAAAAGGTCGGCTACGACGTGCCGCTTCTGGTCAACATGCAGCCCGCGGGCAAGTATCTCGGCGAGGAATATTTCCGCGCTGGCGGGCTGCCGGCGGTGATGCGCGAGGTGCTCAATGCCGGCCGCGGGCACGGCGATGCGCTGACGATCAATGGCAAGAGCATGGGCGACAATGTCAGGCGCGCCGTCATCAAGGATGCCGACGTGATCCGTCGTTACAAAAAGCCGCTCATGCAGAAGGCCGGCTTCAAGGTGCTGTCGGGCAACCTGTTCGATTCCGCGATCATGAAGACGAGCGTCATCTCCGAGGAATTCCGCAAGCGCTATTTGTCCGACCGCAAGGACCCGAACGCCTTCGAGGGCCGCGCCGTGGTGTTCGACGGACCGGAGGATTATCACCACCGGATCGACGATCCTTCGCTCAAGATCGACGAGGGGACCATGTTGTTCATCCGCGGCGCCGGGCCGATCGGTTATCCCGGTTCCGCCGAGGTGGTGAACATGCAGCCGCCGGCGGCGATGATCAAACGCGGGATCAAGGCATTGCCTTGCATCGGCGACGGGCGGCAATCCGGCACGTCCGGTTCGCCCTCGATCCTCAATGCGTCGCCGGAAGCGGCGGCGGGCGGCGGGCTGGCGCTGCTCAAGACGGGCGACCGCGTGCGCATCGACCTCAACAAAGGCAGCGCCGACATTCTGATTTCGAAGGCCGAACTGGCGCGGCGCCGGGCGGCGCTGCAAAGGCGAGGCGGCTATAAGGTGCCGGCGAGCCAGACACCGTGGCAGGAAATCCAGCGCGCCATGGTGGACCAGTTGGCCGGCGGCATGGTGCTCAAGCCGGCGGTCAAATTCCAGCGCGTGGCGCAGGAATTTCCGGTGCCGCGCGACAATCATTGACTGGGAAATCCATGGCCAGACGCTTGCAGGGCAAGGTCGCATTGGTCACCGCCGCGGGCCAGGGTATCGGCCGGGCGATTGCCGAGGCTTTCATCGCGGAGGGCGCGGTCGTCATCGCCACCGATGTCGATGCCGGCAAGCTTGCCGGCCTTGCCGCGAAAAAAGCGCTTAAGCTGGACGTGCTCGCGGCGCCGGCGGTCAACGAATTGGCCAATGCCGTCGAGGCGGAATTCGGCGGGCTCGACGTGCTCGCCAATGTCGCCGGCTACGTGCACCACGGCACGGTGCTCGACTGCGGCGACCGCGACTGGGACTTTTCCTTCGATCTCAACGTCAAGTCGATGCACCGGACCATCAAGGCATTCCTGCCGGCGATGCTGAAAAAAGGCGGCGGCTCGATCGTCAACATGGCGTCGGGCGTGTCCTCGCTGAAGGCGCTGCCGAACCGTTACGTTTACGGCGCGACCAAAGCGGCGGTGATCGGGCTGAGCAAGGCGGTCGCCGCCGATTTCATAACCAAGGGTATTCGTTGCAATGCAATATGTCCGGGGACGATCGAATCCCCCTCGCTGCGGGACCGCGTCGCCAGGCTTTCGCAGCAGACCGGCAAGCCCGAACGGGCCGTATTGGAGGATTTTGTCGACCGCCAGCCGATGAAGCGGCTTGGTACGGCGGCCGAAGTGGCGGCTCTCGCCGTTTTCCTCGCTTCCGATGAATCGAGCTACATCACCGGGCAGACGCATCTGGTGGACGGCGGATTGGCGCTTTGACGGTTTGCAATTGCGCTGCAACGTAGCGGGTGCGGGCAAATAGGTCAGCGCTGCTTACCAGTTTATTCCCCCGTTTTCCTGACCTTGTTTCGCCGACCTCGGTTTGTCCTCCGACTAATTGCGCACTCACTTGAGCGCCGCAAAATGCTGGCGCGTCGCGGTTGCCGCGCGCTATGGTAACCGCCTCAAAAATAAATGTCGGTGGACGGGGCGACGTCTTTCACCTGGACCCGCCTCGAGCAACCGGCAAACAGAGGAGGAAACATCAATGACCACGAACAAACTGCCGCGTGTTACGCGACGCAGATTCCTCAAGGGAACGGGCGTCACACTCGCTGCCGCCGGCGCCACACCGATCCTCTCGGCGCCGTTCGTCTCGAAAGCGCTCGCCGCCGACAAGTCGCTGTCGATCGTGCAGTGGGCTCACTTCGTTCCGGAATACGACACCTGGTTCGACAAGTTCGCCAAGGATTGGGGCGAGAAGAACAAGGTTTCGGTCACCGTTGACCACGTCCCGGTGCAGAACATTCCGGCGCGCGCGGCTGCGGAAGCATCGGCTGGAGCGGGGCACGATCTCTTCGGCTTCAACGGCTCCGGCGGCGCGCATCTCTACCGCAAGTTCTTCATGGACGTCTCCGCGCTCGTGAAAGAGACGGAGACGAAGTACGGCAAGGTCACGACCATCGGCAAACAGCTCGGCTATAACCCCGACGACGGCACCTGGTCTGCGTTCCCCGATTTCTACATCAACTTCCCGGGCATGTATCAAAAGAGCCTGTGGGACGAGATCGGGATGAAGCCGGACACCTGGGACAACATGCGCATCGGTGGCGCCAAGCTCAAGGCGAAGGGCCATCCGGTCGGCCATTCGCTCGGCCACAGCAACGACCCGAGCACGATCTGGCGCGGCCTGCTGTGGAGCTACGGCGCGTCCGTTCAGGACGAGGCCGGCAAGAAGATCGTGCTCAACAGCAAGCAAACGATTGAGGCAATCAAATTCTGTGCGGCGCTCTACAAGGAAGCGATGACGTCGGAAGTGCTGTCGTGGAACGATTCGAGCAACAACCAGTACATTGACTCCGGCGTCGGCTGCTACATCCTCAACCCGATCTCGGCCTACCGAACGGCGCAGAAGCTCAACAAGAAACTGGCCGACGACATCTACGTCATCGAACCGCCGAAAGGCCCGGTGCGGCAGCTCATGGGCGCCGCGTCCGAGTTCTACGGCATCTGGAAGTTCGCCAAGAACAAGGAAGCGGCGATGGAGTTCCTTCGCTACTACGCGGCGAATTGGCCGGAAGCGTTCAAGGCCAGCGAAGGCTACAACAATCCGTGCTTCGCCGGCCTCGTGCCGAAGCCGATGCCGATTCTGTCGAACGATCCGACATCGACGCCGCACGACAAGCTGGCGATCCTGCAGGACTCGGACAAGTGGTCCGCCATTCCCGGCTGGCCAGGACCGGCGACGCCCGCGATGGACGAGATTTACTATCAGTTCATCATCAACGACATGATGGCGAAGACGGCGACGGGTCAGATGGGCGCGGAAGACTCCGTCAAATGGGCGACGCAGCAGTGCGAGGCGATCATGAAGAAGTGGGCCGGCAAGGCCTGATCGCTCATGCCCGGACCGCGTGCCGGTGCGCGCGGTCCGGGACAACGCTGCCGGGTTGGCTATCGGCCAAGGGTACGCACCAAGACGACGCGCCGCCGTGGGGGCGGCGGGTCGTGTGGCCTACGTTGAATTCTGGGAGGTTCGATGGCTGCGGTATTGACCAGGGACATCGTAAAGAAATTCGGCGAGGTCCCCGCCGTCAACGGCATTTCGCTGACGGTGCCGGATGGCGAGTTCATGGTGCTGCTCGGCCCTTCGGGCTGCGGCAAGACGACGTTTCTTCGTATCATTTGCGGGCTTGAGCGGCAGACCAGCGGCGACCTGCTGATCGGCGGCGACATCGTCAACGACATACCGCCGCGCGCCCGCGGCGTGGCGATGATGTTCCAGAGCTACGGCCTCTATCCGCACTTCACGGTGCGCAACAACATCGCCTTTCCGTTGAAGACGCAGAGCGTTCCCCGCGCCGAGATCGACAAGAAGGTGGCCTGGGCATCGCAACTGCTCGGCATCGGGCATTTGCTCGACCGGCGGCCGCGCCAGCTCTCCGGCGGCGAACGGCAGCGCGTGGCGCTCGCGCGCGCGCTGGTGCGCGAGCCGACCGTGCTGCTGCTCGACGAGCCGCTGTCGAACCTCGACGCCAAGCTGCGCGCCTCCGCCCGCCAGGAGATCAAGCAGTTCCAGCAGCGGGTCGGCATCACCACGATCTACGTGACGCACGACCAGATCGAGGCGATGGGCATGGGCGACCGCATCGCCGTGATCGACGGCGGGCTGGTGCGGCAGGTGGGGACGCCGGCGGAAATCTACGACAACCCCGCCGACCGGTTTGTGGCGACCTTCGTCGGCACGCCGCCGATGAATATTGTTGCCAAGAACGGTGGCTATATCGGGTTCCGCCCGGAGAACTTCTTGCCCAAGGACATGATCACGGATGAGGGCTTCAACGAATTCAAGTTCCGCGTCGACCGTTCCGAATACCTTGGGTCTGAGCGAATCGTTTACGGCGCGCTCGAGGGTTTCGATCCGAAGCAGGTTGTGACGGCAAAGCTTCCGCCGGCGCACGTCGCCGATGAATGGATCCGGCCTGGCGAATGGCATCCGTTCGCGGTGCGCAACAGCGCGCTGCGCAATTTCGACAAAGACGGCAAACGCACCAGCCGCCACTAGGGAAGAGAAACTACGATGGTTGCAATCGCCGATTCGGTTCCCAAGCCGGCCTCGCGTTTCCGCTTCATCCTCGACCGGCGCGACGTGCTCGGCGCGCTCTTTGTCGCGCCGGCAATCCTCTACGTGCTGCTGCTGGTCGGCGTTCCGTTCCTGATGGCGGTGTATTACTCGCTCAGCGCCTACACGATCTACGATCCGTCGTGGAAATTCGTCGGCCTGTCGAACTTCACCGACATCCTGGAAAATCCGTCGTTCCGGCAGACGCTCTACAACACCTTCATCTTCACGTTCGGCTCGCAGATTCTCGGCCTCATCCTCGGCAAATTCGGCGCGCTGGTGCTGCTGCGGCCGTTTCCCGGGCGCAAATTCGTCAGGGCGCTGATCATCCTGCCCTGGGCGGTGCCGGTCGCGCTCGCCACCGTCGCCTGGCAATGGATGTTCGATTCGCTCTACAGCGTCATCAACTGGACGCTGATCGCGCTCGGCTTCATCACCCGCGATCAGGCGCCCAACTGGCTCGGCACGCCGGACCTGGCGATGATCTCGGTCATCGTCGTCAATGCCTGGCGTTTCTTTCCGTTCGCCATCGTCATCTTCCTCGCCGGCATTACCGCGGTGCCACAGGATGTGCTCGACGCCGCGACCGTCGACGGCGCCGGCTTCTGGCGCCGCAACTACCAGATCATCGTGCCGATGATCCTGCCGATCGTTGCCATCGGCCTGATTTTTGGCATCGTCTTCACCTTCACCGACCTGTCCATCGTCTTTCTCATGACCCAGGGCGGGCCGATCGGGGCGACCTCGGTGCTCGGCTTTGCCGGCTTCCAGACCGGCATCACCTCCGGCGACGTGTCGCATGGCGCCGCCATCTCGGTGTTCATGCTGCCGGTACTGCTCGTCGTCGTCGTCGCCATGTTGCGCTTCATCCGCCGGCGGGAGATCTGACATGCAGCGCACCGGCCTCGTCGGCGTCCTGCGCGAGACCTCCTTCTACGGAGCGGTCGCCTTTTTCTTCGTGCTGGCGGCGTTTCCGTTCTACTGGATGGTGATCACCTCGTTCAAGACGAACGCCGACCTGTACAGCGTCGAGCACATCCCGTTCTGGTTCAACGATCCGCCGACGCTCGAGCACTTCCGTTATCTGTTCGAAAAGACCCTGTTCGCCACCTGGCTGATGAACTCGCTGATCATCGGCCTCTGCGTCACCGCCATCACGCTGGTCACGTCGCTGCCGGCGGCCTACAGCCTCGCGCGCATGACGGGCCGCAGCGGCGAGGCGCTCGGCATCGGCATCTTCCTCACCTATCTCGTGCCGCCGACGCTGCTGTTTCTGCCGCTGTCGCGCGTGGTCGCGACGCTGGGCCTGCAGAATTCGATGTGGTCGCTGGTGCTGATCTACCCGACTTTCACGATCCCGTTCTGCACCTGGCTGCTGATGGGCTTCTTCAAGGCGCTGCCGCCGGAAATCGAGGAGGCGGCGATCGTCGACGGTTGCAGCCTGTTCGGCGCGTTCATCAAGATGGCGCTGCCGCTGGCGCTGCCGGGCATCCTGACCGTCGTGATCTTCACCTTTACGCTGACTTTGCAGGAATTCGTTTACGCGCTGACCTTCATCTCCTCGTCCGATCAAAAGCCGATCACGCTCGGCGTGGCGACTGATCTCATCCGCGGCGACATCTTCTACTGGGGCGAGATCATGGCCGGCGCGCTGATTGCCAGCATCCCGGTGGCGATCGCCTATAACCTCTTCCTCGACCGCTTCATCGCCGGCATCACCGGCGGCGCCGTCAAATAGCGGGTCGCGCGAATTTCACCAGCGCGTTGGGCACGGCCAGCCTGAGTTCAAGCAGGCGGAAGCTCAGCGTCTTGCCGTGCGTATCGAGATTGAGCGCCTGCGTCACGCCGCCGTCGAGCACGCCGTCGAGCACGAAATTCATGGCGATGAGTTTGGGCAGCACATAGCGCTTCACCGCCGTCGGCCGCCGGTGCGCGAATAGCTTGGCCACCGCGCTCTCGGTCACGGCCTCCAGCAAAAGCGGGAAAAGCTCCGGCTCGTAGGCGACAAGGCTTATATTGAGGCGGTCGCCTTTGTCGCCGGCCCGCGCATGCGCCAGCCTGTGCAGCGGCATTTCAGGCATGGCCGGCTCCGCGCAGCTCGACTTTGGCTTTGACCGCGTCGCGCGGCACCAGGCAGGAGATCGCCGCGATCCGCGGCCGCATTTGCGACCGGATGCCGCCGCCGCCCGCCGGGCCGGCGCAATAGAGCGCTTCGACTTCCGCCAGTCCGCGTTCGACGGCCTTTCTGTCGTTGTCGGCAAACGCCACACGCAGCCGCACATCGGTCGAGCCGCCCGCCGCGAAGGCCTCGAGTTGCTCCCAGCCGCGGCCGGCATCGCCGTCGAGCACGCTGAGCACCCCGATGACGTCGCAGCGGATGCGAATGCCCGGCGGGCTGCGCCGCCTGACCACCTCGCCCGCGAGCCGCGCCCGCGCCAGCGCGTTCGGTCCGTAGTAGGAGATTTCGCCTTCGCCGATCCAGCCGCCGTCGAAGCAGATGGTCACCTTGAGCCGTTCCGGCCGCGGGTGGCCCGTCACGCCATCGACGCGCACCCGGTCGTTGCCGAGATCGGCGAGGCTCGCATTGCCGATGTCCGCCGTGACGTCCGGGGTGAGATAGGCGCCGGGGTCGTGCACTTCATAGAGCAGTTGCTCGGTCACGGTGCGGCGGTTGACCAGCCCGCCGCCGCGCGCCTTGCCGATGACGATGCCGCCGTCGCGGCCGATCTCGGCGATCGGATAGCCGATGCATTCCGGCCCGGGCACGTCCTTGAAACCCGGGTCGGCATAGTAACCGCCGCTCACCTGCGCGCCGCATTCGAGAAGATGCCCGGCCATCGTGCCGCGGCCGAGCCGCACCCAGTCGTCGTGCCGCCAGCCGAACGCATGGATCAGCGGGGCAAGTGTCAGCGAGGGGTCGGCGACGCGGCCCGTGACGATAACCTGCGCGCCTTCGCCGAGCGCCTCGACGATCGGCGCGGCGCCCAGATAGGCGTTCGCCGAGACCAGAAGTGTATCGTCGGGCAGGTCGTCGCAACATTCGCGCAAGACCGCGCGTCCGCCGGCATCGAGCATGTCGTCGCCACTGACGACGCCGATCTTCAGCCGCAGGCCGGCCTCGCGCGCGAGGTCCGCGACAATGTCGGCGGCGGCGGAGGGGTTGGCCGCGCCGAAATTGCCGATGATCGGAATGTTGCTTTCGACGCAGTCTTTGAGCACCGGTTGGAGCAGGGCGGCGAGCTTGGGCTCGTAGCCGAGCGCCGGGTTTTGCCGGCGGCGCAGTTGCGCGGCGGCGAGCGTGCGTTCGCCAAGCGTCTCGAAGATGATCGCGGCCGGCTCGCCGGCCTCCTGAAGATCGCGCACCACGGCGCCGGGAGCGTCCACGCGGTCGCCGGAATAGCCGGCGCCGGCCCCAATCAGCATCCGGTCGGACATCGCTTGCCCTCGGCATCTCGTCCGTCGATGAACCACTGCACCGTCTCGGCGAATGCCTGTCAAGTATCGGCGGGTTTGGTATATTCGCGACGTTCGTTTCGCGGTCGCGATGCCGCCGAACCCCGCAAGCGGTCCAATTGGCAACGGCGAGGAATTGCGTGCCTGCAATCCGTCTCGGCCTGATCGGGGACAATATCGCCGAATCGAAAGCCGCCGCGTTGCATCGCGCGGCGGGCCGGCTATGCGGCCTCGACGTCACTTACGAACATCTTGTGCCGCGCGAATTGTCGCTCAAGTTCGACGCGGTGTTCGACCGTGCGCGCGAGCAGGGCTTTCGCGGCCTCAACATCACTTTTCCCTACAAGGAGAAAGTCGTCCGCCGGCTGCGCATCGAGGACGCATCCGTGCGCATGATCGCCGCCTGCAACACGGTGCTGTTCGGCGCGCCTGAGCCGGTCGGCGCCAACACCGATTACACGGGCTTCATCGCCGCATTCAAAAACCGTTACGACGCGATGGCGCCGGGCGTCGTCGCCATGGCGGGATGCGGCGGGGTGGGCAAGGCGATCGGGTTCGCCCTCGCGCGGCTCGGCGCCGGCGGGCTGCGGCTGTTCGACACCGACCGGGAAAAAGCGGAAAAGCTCGCGCGCGCCATCGCCGCCGAATTTCCCGGGACGGACATTCAGGTATCCGCTTCGATCGCACAGGCGGGCGCCGGCGCCGACGGCCTCGTGAACGCAACGCCGCTCGGAATGAGCGGTCACGGCGGCAGCGCCGTTCCCGAGGCGCTTTTTGACGGGCCGCGCTGGGCGTTCGATGCCGTTTACACGCCGCTCGATACGCCTTTCATGCTGGGCGCGCGTGCGGCGGGGCTTTCGGTGATGAGCGGATACGAGCTTTATTTCTATCAGGGGATCGACGCTTTTGCGCTCTTTACCGGCTTGCAAGTCGATCCGATCGGCCTGCGCAAGGCGATTGAGCCAAATTCGGCGTGAGCCGTTAACCGCGGGGAAGTTGACCGCAAATTTACAGCTTCGTTCACGCCGCATTCATTTCGAGGCTCTCATGCTGCCAGGCTGAAGGGCGAATGATCCAAGGAGGAAGCTCATGTTGCGCAAACTGACAATCGCGGTTGTCGCCGCGGCGGCCATCGGCATCGCGGCAATTCCGACGGGTGCTTCAGCTCACGGCGGCCGCCATTGGCATCGTCACCACGGCTGGCACGGTCACCACGGCTGGCATCATCATGGCTGGCGCCATCATGGCTGGCACGGTCACCATGGCTGGCACGGCTGGCACGTCCCCGCCTGGCACGGCTGGCACATGGATTAGGACTGTCGGCGATTCCGCATATCGAGAGAGCCAAGTCGGGAGAGCCAAGCCGGCAGAGTTAAGTCGGGAGAGCCAAGCGAGAGGCCGCCGCGGTTGGCGGCCTCTTTCGTTTCTGGTTGGAAAAGCGCTGCGCCTTATTCGCCGCCGCCCGCCAGCACGGCGCGGGTCTGCTCGTCCGGCCCGAAATCGTCGGCGCCGTCGATCGACATCAATTCGGCGAGGCGCGTGCGCGCGCGGTTGACGCGCGACTTGATGGTGCCGACCGCGCAGCCGCAGATATTGGCGGCTTCCTCGTAGGAGAAGCCGGAGGCGCCGACCAGGATGAGCGCCTCGCGCTGGTCGCCCGGCAATTTCGCCAGCGCCTCGCGGAATTCGCGAAACTCGACCTGGCCGTACTGCTCTGGCTGCGATTTCAGCGTCTCGGCGTAGCGGCCTTCGCCGTCCTCGACCTCGCGCCGGCGCTTGCGGTATTCGGAACGGAAATGATTGCGCAGGATGGTGAACAGCCAGGCCGCCATGTTGGTGCCGGGCTGGAAGGAATTGATGTTCGCGAGCGCGCGCATGAGCGTTTCCTGCACCAGGTCGTCCGCGCGATCCACGTTCCCGCATAGCGAGATCGCGAATGCGCGGAGGCTTGGCACCGCGCCGAGAATGGCTTTGCGGACCGACTCGTCCATGCGCTACTGCCCGTCTTTGTTTCCGTTGCCATTGATGCGGTTAATCAGGTCGGTGAACCGATCCGGTACGCCCTGGTTCACCACGTCGTCGTACATGGCGCGCAACTGCTGCCCGAGCCTTGCCTGAACCTCGCGGCTGAGCTTGGCGGGCTTGGGGTCGGTTTTCCGGTTGCGGGTATCCGCGGCTTCCATCGGCTTTTGTTGTCCCACCGGTTTGCGTTCGTTCATCGTCTGACCCCAAAACCCTCAGCCCAACCCGGGCCCAGGTCCCCCTGGCGTTGAGGCAAAACCCCTGAATTGGCAGATGGTTCCAAAAATTGGGAACTTTTTTATGGCGGCCACGTTGACTGGCTGTTCGGGCTTGAGTGGCCGCGCGGGGCGGTATCCAATTGGCCATTGGAGCATTGGTTCGGGAGGGTTTCTTGTCTATTTCTCAATCTGTTGCACAACATCTGCCGTATCTGCGGCGGTATGCGCGGGCGCTCGCCGGCAGCCAGGAATCGGGCGACGCCTATGTGGCGGCGACGCTGGAAGCGCTGGTCGAGGACCCCAAACTGCTGGACGCGACCGCCTCGACCCGCGTCGCGCTCTATAGCCTGTTCACGAAAATCTGGAATTCGGTGTCGCTCAACGGACGCGCCACCCCCGGCGGCATCGAGCAGCCGGTCGAGCGGCACCTCGCGCAGATTGCGCCCTTGCCGCGGCAGGCGTTTCTGCTGGTGGCGCTGGAAGGATTCTCCGAGGACGACGCCGCCAAGGTGCTCGACGTCGACGTGCCGGCGCTGCGCAGGCTGGTCGAGGATTCCGGTCGCGAGCTCGCCGCCGAGATCGCCACCGACGTGCTGATCATCGAGGACGAGACCTTCATCGCGCTCGATCTCGAGGGGCTCGTGGAAAATCTCGGCCACCGCGTGCTCGGTGTCGCCCGCACGCACAGCGAAGCGATGGCGCTGGCCAAGGTCAAGCGGCCGGGAATCATCCTCGCCGATATCCAGTTGGCCGACGGCTCGTCCGGGCTCGACGCGGTCAACGAGATGCTGCGCTCGTTCGAGGTGCCGGTGATTTTCATCACCGCCTATCCGGAACGCTTCCTCACAGGCGAGCGGCCGGAGCCGGCCTTCCTCATCGCCAAGCCGTTCCAGCCGGCGACGGTGTCGGCGGTGTTGAGCCAGGCGCTGTTCTTCGAGCGCAAGGCGAAACGGCGCGAGCGCAAGGCGGGTTAAGGCGGGTTAGCGTCGCGTCAGAACAAGGCGGTTGCAGAACTTCGAGAAAGCAAAACGTCTGCCGCGGGCAGGCCGGGTTCTTCGCCGAACTCAGCGTGTCCGCGCGCCTTTTCTGGCGAGCGCGTAGCCGAGCATCACGGCTTCGACGAGCATGACGATCTGCATGTCGCGCTGGTTTGCCGCTCCCGGCGCACTTCTTGTTGTGGGTTTGCCGCGCAGGGCCCACCATATCGTGCCCGCGGCGATGCTCGCGGCCGCGTAAACGGCGCCCACGATGAGGAAAGTGTCGAGCGTTCCGAATTGCGTTTGCAAGGCCATCGTCCCGGCCACGGTAAAATAATACACCGCGACAATGGCAAGCGCCGCCACGGCGATCGCCGCCAGCGCGCGGCGCACCAGCCGGCCAAACAAGAGCCCGGTCGCCATTTCCGTGATCTGATCGATCTGCATGTTCTTTCAGGCGTTTTCGTCAGCGCCGGTTCGCCAGCCCGGCCAGAAAGCCGACGCCGGCCGCCGCCGCCAACATGAACAACGGGCGTTCCTCGATTTCATCGGTCAGTTTTTTCAGCGCTCCGCCGCCGAGCCGCGTCGCTTCATCGGCGATCGACTGGCCGGCGTCGGACGCACCGTTGCGCACGCGATTGGTGATGCGCTCAAGCGCCTCGCTGACGAAATCGCCAACCTCGCCGGACGCGCCATAGACCTCGCGCCGTGTGCTCGCAGACAGGCGGCGCAGCCGCGTTTCCAGGTCGCTCACCAGATCTTTGATGGCCGCCACTTCTTCGGCGGCAGCGGATTTAGCAGCACGCGTGGCCATTGTTTTGCTCGCTTGTGATTGATTGTCTAAACGCCAAGGAAAACGTCGGCGTGGCGCAAAAGTTCCCCGATGCAGGGACAAGGCGGCGGCATGAAACGGTTTGTCCGCATCCGCGTTAACGTCTCTCGTTACGGCGGAATTCACCGATGCGTGATCGGCGCGCGAAACAAGGCACGAAGCGATCCCATTCGTTGACAGAGCGGGGAGGGTCCGTGTTCATTGCAAATCCCCGCTTACGGCCTGCCGGGCCAAACGCTCATTTCGGAAACTCGGGCAGGCCGCGGGAGGATGACGTGACAGCTGCCGTGGTACGTGACATGTCGGGCGCAGACGAGAGCGAACTGGCCGGGTTGCGGCAGGAATGCCGGCGGCTTGCGGCGCAGGTGAGCGAGCAAGGTTGGGAGCTCAGCCTGCTGCGCGCCCGATTTGCCCGCTACGAAATGGCATTACGCGGCTCGCAGGTCACGGTTTATACGCAAGACCGCGATCTGCGTTACACCTCGATCAGTAATCCGATTTTCGGCCGCGCCATCGACGATATTCTCGGCCGCACCGACGAGGAGATATTGCCGCCGGACCGCAGCGCCACCATCATCGCCCTGAAGCGCGAAGTGCTCGCGAGCGGGCAGCCGAAACGCGCCGAGATCGAGATCGCCGACGGGCCGGACGCAAGCTGGCAGGATTTGCACATCGAGCCGCTGCACAACGAGGCAGGCAATATCGTGGGGCTCACCTGCGCGGCGATCGACGTTACCGAGCGAAAGGAAGGCGAGGCGCATTTGCGCCTGCTGATGCGCGAGCTGACCCATCGGTCGAAGAACCTTTTGGCGGTCATCCAGGCGATGGCGCGGCAGACGGCCCGTCACGCCGGATCGACCGAGGGATTCCTCAATCAATTCTCGGCAAGATTGCAGGCGCTAGCCGCCTCGCACGATCTTCTGGTGCGCGAAAGCTGGCACGGGGCGTCGTTGCGCGAGCTCATCCAGTCGCAAGTGACCGCCTATACCGGCAGCGCGGAGGTGCCCGTCGAGTTTGACGGACCGGAGGTCGCACTCAAGCCGGAAGCAGCACAAAATCTGGGGCTCGCGCTGCACGAGCTCATGGTCAACGCGGCAAAATTCGGCGCGCTTTCGGTGCCGAACGGCCGGGTTTCCATCACCTGGCAGTTGCGTGACCAGGCGCTTACGCTGGAGTGGTGCGAGCAGTTTGGACCGAAGGTGAAAATCAGACGCAAGAAAGGTTTCGGCAGCATGGTGATCGAGCGCAATCTTGCCCGCGCGCTCGATGCCAAAGTCGACCTCGATTTCAATCCCGAAGGCCTGCGTTGCCACATCGTCATACCGTCGAGTCAAATCCTGGCGGCACGCTGAGCATTGCGCAGCGCGGCCATCTATGGAACTTTCTGCGCCACATTGCGTTATTGGCCAGCGTCAAAACCAATGGAGTTGAACATGCAAAGAGCTGTGAGCGTTCTTGCGGCCTTGACGGTCGCCGCAGTTGTGGCTTTGCCGGCGCCGTCGATGGCGCAGGGCCGGGAGCGGACCAAGGTTGGGACGCTGACCTGCGATATTTCGGGCGGCATTGGTCTCATCATCACGTCCAAGAAGGAATTGACCTGCATGTTCACGCCGTCTCAGCCGGGGCCGCGTGAGGTCTATGTCGGCTCGATCTCCAAGTTCGGTCTGGACGTCGGCGCTACCGCCGGGGGCGAGATGGTCTGGGCGGTTTATGCACCGACGACGCGCCGCTTTGGCGCGCTCGCCGGGCATTACGGTGGCGCCACGGCCGAGGCGACGGTTGGCGCCGGAGTCGGTGCCAATGTCCTGGTTGGCGGCTCGAACCGCACCGTGACCTTGCAGCCGGTGTCGGTGCAGGGGCAAGCCGGCCTCAATTTGGCGGTTGGCGTCGCCGGTCTCGATTTGCGTCCGGCACGATAAGAATCGTCAGCGCAATACTTAAACGAATTGCGGCCGCCCCGGATTTGAGGGCGGCCGCATCTTTATCAGCGCGCGACAAGCGGTCTTACATGCCGCGGCCGGCTTCCTCGACCAGGGAGTTGTCGACGTGCTTACTCACATCGAACGACTTCGGAATCATCTTCAGCTCGGCCAGGCTGTCGATATTGCTTTGCAGCGCCTTCTCGTTCACGCGGCCTTGCGGATCGTGATAGATGTCCTTGCCCGGCAGCAGCGCCCATTCGGCGAACGCGCTTTCCGGCTGGCTGGTGAGTTCGGCCATGATCTTGAGCACGCGCGGCCGGTTTGCCGGGTCTTCGACGGCTTTAATGCCGTGCACATAGTCGGTGAGGAACTTCACCACCACATCGCGGTGCGCCTTGATGAAGTCCTCTTTGGCCGCAAAGAAGAGGAATTGCGTCGTTCCCATTCCGTCCTTTTGCTGAAATAGCTGGCGGAAGCCGCCGGCCTTTTGCGCTTTCCACCAGAACGGCGCAAGGAACGAGCCGACCTGCACCTTGTTTTCCTTGGTCATCGCCTGCATCGCGCCAAAGCCGCCTTCGATGAACCGCACGTCGCGGTCGGGCGTCAGACCGTTTTTGCGCAAAACGGCGCGTGCCGCCATGTCGACGGCGCCGCCGAAGGCGTTGACTGCGACGGTCTGGCCTTTCAGGTCTTTCACCGACTTGATCGGCGAGTCGGCGGTCACGGCATAGACGGTGGAAAAGCTCGGCCCGTCCTGCGCCACATCGGCTACCGCCACGATTGGCAGGTTGGCATTCAAAATTCCGGTGGCAAAGGTCGAGAAGGCGAGCACGCCCAGGTCGCACTGGTCGGCGGCCAGCGCCTGCAGCACCAAAGACGAGCCTTTGAAGCGGATGAAGTCGATAGTGTAATCTTTGCCGAAATACTTGGTTTTGTCCGGCATCTTGAAAATGATCGGCGCGAGGTGGGTCGGAATGGTGTCGTAGCTGACCCGCAGCTTGTAGGGTTCGGCGGAAACCGCGGCCGTTGCGCCGAACGCAATGACGGCGAGCGCCGCGATAAACCCCCGTTTTGTGATTGAATAATGAAGCATCGTTGGTCCTCCCACCGTTGTTGGCCTTGAAGTCGCTAATCCGCCGCCGCGTTGGGCGGGCAGGTGCCGGCTGCTTGTGCGCCGGCGCCAGACTTTAGCGCGTTTTGCCGAGGGATTGGCCAAAAATCGTTACCCCGCACCGAGGCTCACGTCGCGCCCACAACGGCGGATTCGGCGTGCCAGACGAGCAAACGGGCGCGCAGCCAGGCAAAGCCTTGAATGAACACCATGCCGGTCAGCAGCGTCGCCAGCAGGCCGGCGAATACCTTGTCGGATTGTGCAAAACGTACGGCGTGAATCATGTAGCCTCCGAGGCCGTCGCCGCCGGTGAGCATTTCGGTCACCACCGCGATAATCAGCGCAAGCGGAAACGCCACCTGCAACCCGCTGATGACTTGTGGGGCGGCGGCCGGGATAATGACTTTCCAGAACAGCGCGTGCCGCTTGGTGCCAAGGTTTTGCGCCGACCAGAGGAAATATTTGTCGACCGTGGTCGTGCCGAGAAACGTGGCGCTGATGATCGGCACCACGCAGGTGAAGGCGATCATCGCGATCTTGGACGCGTCGCCGAGCCCAAACCAGAGGATAAAGATCGGCAGAAAGCTGATTTTCGGGATCGGAAAGGCGACCGACACCAGCGGCTCCATGATGCGCCGCGCAACCGCCGACATCGACATCAGCGCGCCGGCGGCCACGCCACCCGCAGCGGCGAGCGCAAACCCGACAAGCGTGAGCATTCCGGTCGCCAGCACCTGTCGCGGAATCTCGCCGTCGAGCAGGTCGAGCCAGCCGCGCGCGAGCACCTTGCTCAACGGCGGCAGCAGGAAGTTGTTGAATACGCCGAAGCGCGTGGTGATCTCCCACAGGATCAGGACGACGACGACCGAGAGGTTGCGCTCGAAGCCGCGCCGCAGCCAGCCGAATTGCGCGCGCGCCATCATCGGTCTTGCCATCGCAGCAGAACGCCGCTCAGCCACAAAAACAAGCGGTCGGCGGAAAATCCGATGATCGTCACGGCCAGCACCGCGGCGAACATGCCGGCGTAATCGCCGTCCTCGCCGAGCGTCCCGATCAGCGTGCCGAGCCCGCGCTGGCCGATGAGAAACTCCGCGCTCACCATGAGCGTGAAGGACAGCGCGAGCGCGATGCGCAACCCGCTCATCACCTCGGGCAGCGCCGCCGGCAGCACGATTTTCCATGGAATGAGCCATTTCGGCGTGCCGAGGCTCCAGGCCGACCAGACCAGTTGCTTGTTGATGCCGCGCGCCGCGTTGTAGGTGGTCACCACAATCGGCAACAGGCAGCCGAGGAACACGGCGGCAATCTTGGCGCTGTCGCCGATGCCGAGCCACAGGATGAACAGCGGGATCAGCGCCGATTTCGGCAGCGGGAAGGTCGCCCGCAGCAGCGGCTCGAGCACGTTGCGGACCCAGCGGTTTTCCGCCATCAGCATTCCCGAGACGATGCCGAAAGCCGCCGCGAGGAAAAAACCGCTCGACTGCCGGTAAACCGAAAGCTCGGCGTGTTCGAGCAAATGCGCTTTCGTCGCCAGCCGCACGAAGGCGGACAACGTGTCGCCCAACGAGGGGAACAGCGCGGGGTTAAGCAGGCCGACGCGAGCGGCAAGTTCCCACAGGATCAGGCCGACAAAGATCGGCATGTAGAAGACCGCAACGCGCAGCGCCTTGCTCATAGGCCCTGTCTTTCCTCGTCGATCGAACGCACCACCTCGTCGCGCAGCAGGTCCCACAGCGCGTCGGCTTTTTCGTCGATGGCGGCGCGCGAGGCGCCGGGGCCGAGCCCGGTTTCAACGATGGTCTTGACCCGGCCGGGCCGCGCGCTCATCACCACCACGCGCTGCGACAGGAAGACGGCCTCGCGCACATCGTGAGTGACGAAGACCACGGTTTTGCGGAATCGCTGCCACAGCTCGCGCAATTCCTCCTGCATGATGTTGCGGGTTTGCGCGTCGAGCGCGCCGAACGGTTCATCCATCAGCAGGATCGACGGCTCGCACGCCAGCATCCGCGCAATCGCGACCCGCTGCTGCATGCCGCCGGACAGGCGGCTCGGATAGGTATTTTCGAACCCGTTGAGCTTGACCATGTCGATGAAGGACTGCGCGGTGCGGCGGCGCTGCTCCTTGCCGATGCCGCGTTCGGCAAGTCCGTATTCGACATTGCCCAGCACGGTTTTCCAGGGAAACAGCGCGAAATGCTGGAACACGATGCCGCGGTCCGGTCCCGGTTCGCGGATCGCCGTGCCGTTAACGCGGATCTCGCCGGACGAGCAGGGGACGAAACCGCCGATCATGTGCAACAGCGTACTTTTGCCGCAGCCGCTCGGGCCGATGATGGAAACGAATTCGCCTTCCGTAATCGACAGCGCGACCCGGTCGATGGCGGTCAGATTTTGATCGTTTTCCAGCGCATAGACTTTGCTTACGCCGTCGATTTCGATGAGCGCCATCGCGCCTTGCTCTCCCCGCCGCGGCGTTCGCTTTTATTTGTAGTGTGCCGCAGAGGCGCTGGCGATGCCAGAGCGGACGCCGCGTATCAAACCGGGCCGCCGGCCTCGTTGCCGTAGGGGCGGATACTGTCGGCGACCGAATCGGCGATGTGTTCCTTGGAAATCATGCCGACGACCCTCTTGCCTCGCGGCAATCGGCCGCTGCCCTTGGTTACGATGGCCATGGCCGCGCCATGCCGCCACATGCGCTCCACCACGTCGAACACGACGTCGCCCGCACGCGCGACGGTAAAATTCTTCTGGGCGATGTCGCCAAGCAGCACGCCGGAATAGGCGCCTTCGAGGCCGCGCCGCAGCTCGGTGTTGACGCGCAAAACGCCGACGATGCGATCGTCTCGCGTCACCACAATATGGCGAAACCCGCCATACGGGGTCTGGCGCAAAAAGGCGGCGAAATCGGTGTCGGCCGGAACCAGCATCACGTCGCGGTCCATGACTTCCTCCGCGTGGCGCACCAGAAACATGTTGGCGTGCATCGCTTTGGGGATGAGATGGCCGCGCGTCACCAGCTTGATGGTGTAGATATTCTCGCGCGACAGCAGGCGGCGGACGCCGATCGAGAGCGCCACCGCCACGATGATCGGCATGATGATGTCGTAGTCGCGCGTCATCTCGAAAATCATGGTCACCGCGGTCATCGCCGCGCCGGTGCCGCCGCCGACCATCGCCGCCATGCCGATGATGGCGCAGGTGACCGGATCGACCCCGTGCACTGGGCCGAGCGTGGTGATGAGGCCGCCGAAGGCGGCGCCCAGCGTTGCGCCCATGAACAGTGAAGGCGAGAAAATACCGCCGGAGGAGCCCGAGCCGAGGCTGACCGAAGTTGCGAACAGTTTGGCGGCGAACAGGCCGAGCAGCAGGCCGATCCCGACGAGGTTGTCTTCCAGGATCGATTGAATGGTGGCGTAACCGACGCCTTCCACGAAATAATGGCCCTTGAAGCGGAGCAGCGCGTAAATCAGTACGCCCACCATCAGCATGCCGACGCTGTGGCGCAGATAGGGGTTCTTGATCTTCGGGAAAGTGTCTTCCGCCAGGACCAGTCCGCGGATGAAGGCCGTCGCCGCGAGGCCGATCAACGCGCCGAGCAGGGCGAAGAGCAACAAGGCGGGGATCGGGGCCTGCTCGGTATGCAGATAAAACGCCGAGGGGACGACGAAGGCCGGCTGCAGCCCGAGGAATACCCGGCCGACGAAGGTGGCGGCACCGGTCGCCAGCGCCACCGGCAAGAATGTGCGCGCGCTCAACTCCGGCAGCATCAGCTCGATAGCGAACATCACGCCGCCGATCGGCGTGTTGAAGGTGGCGGCGATGCCCGCGCCGGCGCCGGCCGCGACGAGTGTGATGCGCTGCCACGGCGCCACCGGCAGCAGTTGGCCGAGCGATGAACCGAGCGTCGCGCCGATCTGGATGATCGGCCCCTCGCGGCCGACCGCGGCGCCGCTGCCGATCGCGACCGCGGAGGCGAGCGATTTTATCGCGGCAACCACCGGCCGGATCTTGCCTTCCTTGTAGTAGATGGCGTCGAGGACTTCGGGCACGCCGTGGCCGCGCGCTTCCGGCGCGAAATTGGTCACCAGAAAAGTGACGATCAGCCCGCCGATCACCGGCACCAGGATGATCCAGGGCCCCCATGGTCCGGGCGGGGTGAACTGATTGGCGTCGTAGACGATGGAAAAATGGCCGAGGAAGAAAATATTATGAATCAGGCCGATCAGGGCACGAAACACCACCGCACCGAAGCCGGTGACCACGCCGACCACGAGGGCCATGATTGAAAGCCCCAAAAGTCCGATGCGGCGAATCCTGAAATTCATGGGTCTTGAACGGGCTTGCGAATCTGCGGTCGATTTGAGCGGCGCGGCTTGGTGCGCAAAAATCGTCGGCCTGACGGCTGAAGGTCGTAACCGCGAGATGGCCCCGCGATCGGTCGGGTGATGGCGAGGGACTACTCCACATCGCCCGCCCGGGCAAGTCTGCCGCTAATGGGTTAGCCGAATGTGAAAGCGTCGTGGTAAGCGCCCTGCACCTGTCCGCCGGGCACGGGGCCGCCACCGGGCACGTGCACCATGTTGCCGATCACCGCGCAAGTCGCGCCGTGCAGGCCGTGACGCGGAATGGCCATCGGCGTGAGCGCCTCCCAAGTGTCGGTTTTCGGATCGTAGCCCTCGTTGGTGCCGAACACCTTGCCGGTTGCTTCGCCGCCGAACACCACGATCTTGCCGCCGATATAGACGCAGGACGGGCCGCTGCGCGCGGTCGGCAACGGCGCGCGGAAACTCCAGCTATCGGTTTTCGGATCGTAGACGGCATTCAGGCTGGTGTTGAAATCGTAGCTGTCCATGCGCCCGGCGATCGCGTGAATTTTTCCGTCCACCACCGCGACACCCATATGGTCGCGCTGGCCGACAAACGGCTGCGTGCCGGTCGAGCCGCGCATGCTGGCGCGGTCGGAATATTTGTCGGTCTGCGGATCGTAGACCTCGTGCCATTCCACCGAGCGTACGTCGCGCCCGCCGAGCAGATGAACCTTGCCATCGAGGACGATGGCCGAGATCGCGCCGCGCGGCCGCGAGATCGGCGCAATCGGCGCCCATTGGTCGGTCGTGGCGTCGTAAACGAAGCACTTGGTGTGCGGACAGCGGTTCTGCTCGACGAAGCCGCCGAAGGTGTAAATTTTGCTGCCGATGGAAACGCCGGCGACATGATTGCAGGGGTGAGGGAAGGGCGTCTTCAGCGACCAGGTTTTGCTCGCCGGGTCATAGACCTGATGAAAATTCTGATCGACGCGGTGCTTGGCATAGCCGGCGACCGAATGGATCTTCCCCTGGCATTCGATCACCGCGTGTTCGCCGGTCGGAATCGGCATGCGCGGCATTTCCACCCATTTGCCCGGATTGGCGGCTTTGGGGGCAACGCTCACCATGTAGCGCTGCTTTTCGACGGTCTTGGGGATGTCAGTGATGGTCTTGTCGTTCAGACCGAGAAAGAGCGGGAGTTCTTCTGCCATGGTGCACCTCAACTTGCGTAGGTCGGGACGGCGTCCCGCAATAGTTTCCTGGTGAGTTCGACGCCTTCGCGAGCGACGTCATAGGGCGAGCGCGCCCATTGTTCGGGATTGGGCGCCTCGTAACTCAAGTAGCCGGTGTAGCCCTTCTCCGCCAGCAGTCCGAGCATCTCGCGCCATTTGACCACGCCCTTGCCGGGCGGCAGGCGGTCGGTCGGGCGCCGCACGCCGGTCACCGGATTGGGCGATAGATCGCTGTACTGAAAACAATAGATCTTGTCGGCCGGCACGCTTTCGAAGCCGCGGCCGCCGGCGCCGCTGCGGGTGAAGTGATAGGCGTCGATCAGATAGCCGCAGTTGGGCTTGTTGGCGCCTTCGATCAGTTCGGTGAGTACGCCGAGGCTGTTGAGCACGTCGTGCTGCGAGTTGAACTCGATCGCCAGTTTCAACTTGTATTCCGCGGCAATGTCGCCGGCCTCGCGCAAAAACTTGATCGCGTCCTTGATCGGGCCCTGCACCTGGCCCGGCGCGCTCATCAGCATGTCGCATTTCAGCGCCACGGCATTTTCGCAACTCTCACGGAATACCTTGAAGAGCCGCTTGCTCTCCTCGCCGGTTGCAAACAGCCAGCCATACTCGACCCCGAGCACCCCGACCGGAATGCCGGCTTTCCTGATCAGGTCGAGCACCTGGGCGTTGCTCAGCCCCGCGTCGTAACAGCGTTTGAAATCGGTGCGGCGCAGCTCGACCGCGTCGAAGCCGCCCACCTTCGCCGCGTCGAGTGCGGTGGCAAGCGGGGTCGTGTCGATCGTCCACATATGCAGGGCGAGACGCCCGAATTTATCCGTCATGGTCGCTTAGTGTCCTTCATATTGCAGGATGTAAAGGCCGGCATTGGTGTCGGTGAGGTACATCATTCCATCCTTGGCGACAAAAACGTCGCAGGACTGGATGACTTTGGCGGGGTTCGGACGCTGGTCGACGATCTTTTCCGGCGCGGGGGGCACGAAATAGCCGATCTCCTTGGGCTGGAACTGATCGCGTACATCATAAATGCGCAAGCCCGCATTATGGTAGGTGGCGAAAACGGTATCCTCGGACTGCATGGAACCGGGACGGTTTTCGTGCAGATTGTGCGGCCCGAATTTCGCGCCCTTGGCGCAGAAATCCTCTTCTGCCGGCGTTGGTAACGTCGCAACCGAAACCGGATTCGACGGCTCGCGCACGTCGATCAGCCAGGTGAAAGCGAGCCCACTGGCGCAATTGGCCGAGGTCGCCTCGTCGGCGAGCACCAGCAGCTTTCGCTTCGCCAGCGGCAGCGGCGTATGTGCGCCGCCGCCAAAGGGCGGCGAATAATTGCGGTGGCTGAGCAGTCGCGGATGGGTCGGGTCGCTGAGATCGTGAACGGTAAATCCGCCGTCGCGCCAGGCGGCATAGCCGAGGTTTCCCGCACTGATGAGATGATGCAACGCGGTGCGTTTGCCGAACGAGGCCGGCCTCGTCTCGCCGCCGGCCCGATGCATGCCCGGCAGCCACCATCGGCCAGAAAGAAGCGGCTCGGCCGGGTCCGAGACGTCGATCACCGCGAGGACGTGGTCGATGAATCCTTCGAAATGAACCGATGCATAGGCGTAGCGGCCGCCCACCCACCAGATGCGATGTGCACCGAAACCGGGAATATCGAGAAAGGCGATCTCGCGCGGGCGTGCAGGCTTTGAAATGTCGAATACGCGCAGGCCCGCCGCAAACGGCTGTTCTGTCTTTACGGAATCGATCAGCGACTTGGCATAATAGTCTTGCTGACTGGCATATTGCTGCATCGCCCAGATATTCGGGCCGTTGACCGCGAGCAGAATGTCGTCATGGATTTGCAGGTGGTGCGAACGGGTGTTCTTTGGCGCCGCCACGAATGCGACCGTCTTGGGGTGCAGCGCATCGCGCACGTCGACGACAGAAAATCCATCGCTGAACATGTGACCGATGAAAGCGTGGCCCTTGTGCACGATGACCTGCACGCCGTCCGGCCGTCCGCCTTGATCGGACCGCGAAACATAGCGGACGTTTTTGGCGCTTGCGCCGGTCAGGGAAGAAGTCATGTGTGTTGGCGTATCAAAATTGCCGTCGAAAGCGGCAGGGCCCGGCCCGGCATGACGCCGGACCGGGCCCGCATTTCTTGAAGAAGGATCAGCCGGTCGGCGCCGCGATTTCGTCGAGCCCTTTCTGCTTGGCCTCCGGTCCCAATTGGGTGACCGAAACGGCGGCGATCAACAGCAGGACCGCGAGGCTGGCAAACACCGTCGGCAGGCCCCAGCCGTTCTGCACCCACAGAATTGTCGGCATGATGAAGGCGGTTGCGAGCCGGCCGACGCCGGAAGCCCAGCCGAAACCGGATGCGCGTGCATTGGTCGGGAAGACTTCCGAGCAGAAGATCTGCATCGAATTGCCGGCGACCTGCACGAAGAACACCATGATGAAACCGGCAACCATGAGCTGGAGCGGGGTGCTGGCGCTGCCGAACACAACCGCCATGATGCCGGCGCCGATGAAGGCGCAGATCGATGTGATCTTGCGGCCGTATTTGTCGAGCGCGTACATCATGAAGATGCTCGCGCACGGCACCGCACAGTTCATGGCCAGGACGTACTGCAGCGATTTGGTGATGGTGAAGCCCTTCGCATTCATCATGTTCGGCAGCCAGGCGCCGAGACCGATGGCGACGCCGAAAAATGCCGTGAAGCAGATCATTCCGGCGATCACCCGGGTCGGGAACATTTTGAACACGACGGCGAACGGATCGCTCTTGGTGTCGCTGGCGGCATCCGTTGACAGGGGCTCCTTTGGCCCCGCGATGCCAAGCCGCGCGAGCACATCGAGCGCCTGCTGACCCTTGCCATGGGTCGCGAGATAACGCGGCGACTCCGGCAGGGTGAATCGGAATACCCAGACGATCAGCGCGCCGATGCCGACCAGCAGCCAGACCCCGCGCCAGGCTTGGTCGGGCGAACCGGAAACGCTGCCGAACAAAAGCACCAGCGCCGTTCCGATCGGCCACACGCAGGCGCCGCCAATGAAGTGGACGATCGCGAGAACGCGGCCGCGAATGCGCTTTGGCGAATATTCGCCAGCGTAAGCGAATGCAAGCGGCTGCTCGGCGCCCAGGCCGATCCCCGCGATGAAGCGGCATATGACGAGGAGGGTGACGCTCGTTGTCAGCGCGCCGAGGATAGTGAACACGCCGAACAGCAGCAGGTTGAACTGATAGATGAAGCGCCGGCCGAAGCGGTCGCTGAACTCGCCCTGACCGGCCGTGCCAAGGAACATGCCGAACACGGTTGCGCTGCCGACGGCGGCGACTTCGGCTCCGGTGGCGAATTTGGATTGCAGGATATACGGGACCAGCGAACCGAACACTGTAAAGTCGATGACGTCGAAGAAGTATCCCGCGGCGATCAGCGCGATAATCCTTCGATGTAGCGGCGATATTTTTGCATCGTCGAGCGCGTTGCCGACGAACCCCTCGATTGTTTGAGCCACGACGTTCCCCCTATCCCGGTTATGAAATGTGCTTGAGCCGCACCCGCTTAGAATGATCCACATTCACACCGCTGCCTAGCCCGGTTTTGCCGGGCGCCCGTTCGCGACCGTTCGATGCTGTTGTTTTCGTTAGGCGAAAACGGCCGGAATGGCTGGTGCGAAACCCGGCGCCTCGAGGTGGCCGACGGGCTCAGGTCTCGGTGGACAAGTAGGCGCGCACGGTTGTGGCCAGCGTCATGGGGTCGAACGGCTTGGGAATCACGCCGGCGGCGCCGAGCGAAAGAAAATGCTCAACCTCCCGCGGCTGAGCGCGCGCGGTCATGAATACAACGGGAATTTTAGCCGTGCGCTCGCTCGCCCGCAAATGCGACAGCGTTTCCGCTCCGTCCATCACCGGCATCATCACGTCCATCAGGATAACGTCCGGACCCCAGTCGGCGGCGGCGATCAGCGCGTCGGCGCCGCAGCTGCAACTCTTCAACGAGATGCAAGGATCGAGCGCGAGCGACATCTCGACGACTTCGCGGATATCCGGTTCGTCTTCGACGTGAAGAAGCCGACAGGCATTCATGCGTTCCCCCGGTCTGGAATTTCGACTGCATCCGAAACGCGAATACAACATGTCGGCGTAAACGATGGATGAAGTGCATCGCATTTCGCGAATCAAGAAATACCGCGGCGGCGCAAAAAATTCGGTGCGCTGTTACCGGTTCGCCAGGCATCCGGCAGATGCGGAAAAAAGTCGTTGTGCGCGGTACTCACTTGCTCCCCGGCGGTGCAGTAGTACTCAAGCCGCCGCAATTCACTACAACGTTACTGATAGAGATTTTCGTATTGTGCAACTTTGTACAGCGCATTGAGAATCTTGATGGCATTCATAGACATATTCGAATGCGTCATCGCGCGGCAAATATTGCGCTCGGCGCTGTTGGTAATTGATTGCCGTCGAACGGCGATCATGAGGCATGGTCTGCAATTGCGTTTGCGCGATGGCGTCGGACGCTTAATCAGCATGTGCCCGTAAACGGTTTGCGGCAGAATGCCAATCAACAAACGGGTGCATTGCCTTGCAAAAGGAAACGCTCATGAAATCGCCTATTGTGAAGCGCTCCATCGTGATCGGCGGACACAAGACCAGCGTCAGCCTTGAGGATGCATTCTGGCGCGGTCTGAAAGACATCGCGCACGGCCGGCGCGTCACATTGTCGAACATGGTCGCGGAGATCGACAGATCCCGCCAGCAGAGCAATCTCTCTTCCGCCATCCGGCTGTTCGTGCTCGACCGTCTGCGCGCGCCCGCGGCGGAGTACAGAAGCAATCACGTCGAGAGCGAAAAAATATTCGGCGGCGGGATTGAAAACCGCATCTGAACGGTCCGGGTCAACGCGGTAAATCGAATTGTCTGGCGATTGGGTTGCCGGTGGCGGCACGTCGGCCGCAGCAGCTTGGGCGGGTCCTGGAAGCGCGGCAGACTGGGACGCGAGGCCGATAATTTGGCTGGGGAACTAGGATTCGAACCTAGATTCTCGGAGTCAGAGTCCGATGTTCTACCGTTGAACTATTCCCCAACGAACGCGGGCCGCATGAGCCGAAACGGCCGCCGTTGAAGCCGGCGGCCCCTGACATGGGACAATTCGGCCGATTTGACAAGTCCGGCTCCGGCGGTCGCCGCGCTCAGGCTCAAGCCGTGCGGCGCGGCCGCGTCGCCACGGTCACGATGGCGATCAGACTGGACGCGGCGACCAGCAGGAAAACGAGGCGCGGGCTGCCGTGGTCCATGATGGCGCCGAATACAAGCGGCGAGACGATGCCGCCGATATTGAATCCGGTGGTGACAAAACCGAACACCTTGCCGAATGACCCCGGCGGGGTGATCGCGCGCACGATCATGTCGCGTGACGGCATGATGACGCCCGAGCAAAAGCCGGCCGCCGACATGGCCGCAATCAAGGCAAGCGTGCCGAGATCGATTTGCGCCACCAGTGCGACGAACACGGCGATGCCGGCGAGGCCCAGGGTTGCGACCAGTCCGTGGCGCGTCGTGCGCCCGACCAGCAGGCCGCCGGTCAGCACACCGATCGCCGAGAACAACAGGCTGCCGGAGAGCGCGGCATTGGCGGTGGATACGGGGGTGCCGTAAAGCGCGCCCAAGGCGACGACGGAATAGTTGGAAATGCCGCCGCTTATCATCGCGAGCAATGCGAAGAAAAACAGATTGAGCAGGATGGGCGCCGACAACAACAGGCGCCACCCGACCGTGCTTGCACCCTTTGCGTCGCGCGGCGGCGGACTCGTTTTTGTTTCGGCGTTATCGCGCACCGCCAGCAGCAGGGTCGCGACCGCAAAGCCGAGTATGGCGGCGCCGACAAAGGCGCCGCGCCAGCCCCACAAACTCTGCATCAACAGAAGGCTTGCCGGCGCCACCGCCGATCCAAGCATGCCCGCAAAGGTGTGCACCGAGAACACCTGGCCGATGCGATCGGGCGGAACATGATGCGACAGCAGGGCATAATCGGCGGGGTGATAGACGGTGTTGCCGACGCCGGCGAGCGCGAACATCGCCACCAGCACCCAGAACGAATCGACGAGGCCCGCGACGAGGAACGCGCCGGCGCCGACCACAAGGCCGCAGATCAGCAGGACGCGCGCGCCCAGCCAGTCCACCAGAAATCCGGCCGGCGTTTGCAGCACGGCCGACACGATGTTGAACGCGGCGAACGCCAATCCGATCTCGGTGTAGGTTACGCCATAGTCCGCGCGCACGAAGGGCAACAGCGGCGCAAGCAGCAGAATGTAATAATGCGAGGCGAAATGCGCCGCACTCACCGCGCCGACGATGCGCAGATGCGGCGCGGGCCTTACGCCCAGCAGTTCACTCGCCTCGCTCATCGCATGGAGGTTCCCGGCAGGGGGCGGACTATGGCCCGGCAAATGCGATCAATCCAGTGCATTTCCAGTGGGTTGGCCATGTGCCCAAGGCGGGCTGGCGGCGTCCGGCGCATCGTTTGTCGGTAAAAATCGCGCAAATACAAGCAACCGTGAAACAGAGGGCCCGCGTTCGGTGTTAGTGTTGGGTTGATGACGATCCGGCGGGTGCGGTAATTCGGGCGCCGACCTTCCGCCGTGCGCGAACAGGTGCCGCGGATATCGCCATGATTTCCATCACCGTCAACGGAAAACTGCACCGGCTCGATATCGAGCCGGAGACCCCACTGCTCTGGGTCCTGCGCGACGAAATCGGATTGACCGGCACGAAATTCGGCTGCGGCATCGCGCAATGCGGCGCCTGCACCGTGCATCTGGACGGCGAAGCCGTGCGCTCTTGCGGTTTGCAGGTCGGCGATGCCGACGGAAAATCGGTCACCACGATTGAAGGCCTGTCGCCCGACAGCAAGCACCCGGTGCAGCAGGCCTGGTTGGCCGAGGATGTGCCGCAATGCGGCTATTGCCAGTCCGGACAGATCATGGCGGCGGCGGCCTTTCTGAAGGAACACCCGCAGCCGAGCGACGCCGACATCGACGCCAATCTCAGCAATATCTGCCGCTGCGGAACCTATGTCCGCATTCGTCGCGCGATCCATCGCGCAGCGGCTCTGATGAAGACGTGAGCGGGAGGCATTTATGAATCAGATCGCATCGGTCACCCGCCGTCAGTTTGTCGTCGCATCGGCTTCGGCGGCTGGTGGCCTCGCCATCAGCGTTGTTCTGCCGGGACTTGCCGATGCCGCCGGCATCGCGGCGCGGCCATACGGGGCGGAAACCGCGACGCCAAATGAGATCAATGCGTTCCTAGTCATCGATCCGGACGGCGGCATTCTGATCCGTTCGCCGCATAGCGAGATGGGGCAGGGCGCCATCACGGCGCTGCCGATGATCGTGGCGGAAGAGCTCGAATGCGACTGGTCGAAGGTGAAGGTCGAATATGCCTCACCCACGCGCAACTTTCGCGAAAACCGGGTCTACGGCGACATGGTCACCGCCGGCAGTCGCGGCGTGCGTACTTCGTGGCGGATGCTGCTGCAGGCCGGCGCCAGCGCGCGCGTGCGGCTGATTGCGGCGGCGGCGCAGCGCTGGAAGGTGGCGGAGAAGGAATGCGAAGCGGCCGACAGCAAGGTCGTGCACAAGGCATCGGGCCGCAGCCTCGATTTCGGTGCGCTCGCCGGCGATGCGGCAAAAATAAAACCCGAAAAAGAACCGGCAATTCGAACGCCCGACAAATTCAAGTTGATCGGAAAATCGCTGCCGCGGCTCGACACCGCGCTCAAAATCAACGGATCGGCCAAATTTGCGATTGATACGCAAATTCCGGGCATGGTCTATGCGGCGATCAACGCCTGCCCAGTGGCGGGCGGCAAGCTCAAGAGCCTCGACGAGAGCCCGATCAAGGGCCGGCGCGGCGTGCAACAGGTGGTCAGGCTCGCCGACGCCGTGGCGGTTGTGGCCGACCGCTTTTGGCGCGCCAAGGAAGCGCTGGCATTGCTCAAGCCGGAGTGGGAGACGGGCGCCGCCGGCAAGACCGACAGCGCACAGTTTGCCAGGCTCTATCGCGATACGCTCGACGGCCCGATGGTTGGCGCCCGCAACGACGGCAATGTGGATGAGGTCTTTGCCAGAGGCGGCAAGAGCGTTGAGGCGCTGTACGAAGCCCCGCACGCGGCGCATGCCCAGATGGAGCCGCTTAACGCGACGGCGCGGTTCGACGGCGACCGGCTCGACGTCTGGCTCGGAACGCAAAACCCGATGGGCGCGCTTCGGCTTGCCGCCGCCGCCTCCGGCCTGAAGCCGGAGCAGATCACAATCCATAACTGTTTTCTCGGCGGCGGCTTTGGACGGCGCGGAAACAATGACGAATTGCGTCAGGCGATCCTCGTCGCCAAGCAGGTCGGCAAACCGGTCAAGCTGGTGTGGACCCGCGAAGAAGATATGACGCACGACCGCTACCGGCCGCAAGCGGCGGTGAAATTGCGCACGGCGCTCGATTCCGCCGGAATGCCGGTTGCATTCGATGCCCGTATTGCCGTCGGCTCAATCCAGCGCTCGAGCGGCAATCCGGGTGCAGCGGCCAACGGCGTTGAGCCGCAGGCGATCGAAGGCATCGCCAACACCAACTACAAAATTCCCAACCTGCGGGTCGGCTGCGTGCTCAAGGACACTCACATCCCTGTGGGGTTCTGGCGCTCGGTCGGCTCGTCGCAAAATGCCTTCTTCATGGAGAGCTATGTCGACGAACTGGCGCATGCGGCGGGGCAGGATCCGTACAAATTCCGCCGCGCGCTGCTCGCGCATCGCCCCGATTTCATCGGCGTGCTCGACAAGATCGCGGAGAAGGGCGATTGGGGCAAACCGCTTCCCGCCGGCCGGGGCCGGGGTATCGCGATCCATGAGTGCTACGGCACCATCATCGGTCAGGTCGCCGAGGTGACGGTTTCGCGCCGGGGCGAAGTGCGTGTCGACCGCGTGGTCGCCGCGGTCGATTGTGGGCATGTCGTCAACCCTGGCATCGTGGAAGCGCAGATCCAGAGCGGGGTGATCTACGGGCTCTCGGCGGCGCTATACGGCGACATCACCATCAAGGACGGCCGCGTCGAGCAGGACAATTTCGACAGCTACGAAATGGTGCGGCTCGCCGACGCACCGAAGATCGAGGTCTATCTCGTTCTCTCCGGCGGCTCGAAATGGGGCGGCATCGGCGAGCCCGGCACGGCCGCCACGGCGCCGGCGGTCACCAATGCAGTTTTCGCCGCGACCGGCACGCGCGTGCGCCGCCTGCCGCTCAAAAACGTGAAGCTGCCGGGGCCGGTCTGATCGCCGTCATCATTGGCGAAGGCGGATGCCCCTGGCCGATGGCGCGCGCATAGCCGAAGCGGTCGAAATCGCGTTCATAGGCGCGATAGATACGGTCGGCCAGTTCGCCCGTGTAATGCAGCGGCCAGTCATCGTGATGGGATTCGTTGACTTTGACCATCGCCTCGCGGCGGATGTCGTCCCCGGCGTTTAGAAAGTCGAGCACGCCGACGAAATCCTCGTTGAAACTTTCCACTTTGCCGATCAGGCCGAGCGTGATGCCCGGCATGTTCAGGATATCGTCCTGCGGGCGCAGATGGATATCGCGGTGGGAGTTCGCGGTCGCCGCCGCAAAGACGGTGAAATCGGAAAAAGACAGTGTGCAATCGGGCCCTACGGGAAGGCCCGCATCGATGTCCCGCCGCGCCGCCAGATAGGCGTCGATAAAGCAATCCCCGGGAACGAGCGGCTTGTCGGCGAATTTGTCGGCCCAACACGACACCGAGCGCGCATAGGGATTGCGGACGAAGGAAAATCGCAGCGTGTCGGGACTGCTCGCCAGCCGAAAAAAGGAATCGATGGTGAAGTTGCGCGGCCCATACGGGCCGCGATATTTCGTGCGGCGGCTCGGTTTCAACGAGCGCGAATATCGGCCTTCAATTCTCGCCAGCGTTTCCCGAATTCGCGTCGAGGCGGCTTTTGGCACAGCTATGTAAATAAGCTTGTGCCTGGGAAGAACCTTCAGCAGCGAGTCCGCGTGGTAGCCGTTCGTCATCAAGTTTTCACAAAACTCGACCGCCGCCGGATTGCGAATGCCCGCCAGTGGGCGGCTCGCGATCCACGGAATTTCCTTGATGGCGATTTCGACCGGACGAAAAAGGCGCATACCGCCGCATTTTCTTCGAGTCGCCCCATGCGAATTATACGTCGCCGCCGGGACGATCTGAATACGGCCGGAATAAAATCTTTATAGATTTATTTCGAAAATATTGCGCAGGAAACTATTTGGCCGCGCGTTGGGTTCCATGGATGGCCTGCCAGATGCGCGCGGGCGTCATCGGCATCTCCAGGTGCCGGATACCATATTCGGACAGTGCGTCGATCACCGCATTGGCGACGGCCGGCAGCCCGCCGGAGGTTCCGGCCTCGCCGCAGCCCTTGGCGCCGATCGGATTGGTCGCGGTCGGCACCGGCCGGTTGGCCACCTCGATCATCGGCGCGTCGTGCGCGTGCGGCATCGCATAGTCCATGTAGGAACCGGTGACCAACTGGCCGTCGGCATCGTAGGCCGCGCCCTCCAGAAGCACCTGGCCGAGGCCCTGCACCACGCCGCCCTGGATCTGGCCCTCCACCAGCATCGGATTGACCACGGTTCCGAAATCGTTGACCGCCGTGTATTTCACCGTGCGCGTCAGCCCGGTGTCCGGATCGATCTCCACTTCGGCGACATGGACACCGTTCGGATAGGTGCCGGGAATCTGTTCGGTGACATGCGTCACATCGAGCGTGGCTGGAAGCCCCGCCGGCAGGCTCATGCCACCGCGCAGGCGTTGCGCCAACGCCATGATGTCGATGGCGCGGTCGGTGCCGGCGATGACGAAGCGTCCATTGTTGAATTCGATGTCGCCCACCGAGGCTTCGAGCACGTGCGCCGCGATCTGCTTGCCGTTCTCGATCACCTTGTTGGAGGCTTGCACGATCGCCGTCCCGCTCAGCATGGCGCTGCGCGAGCCGCCGGTACCGCCGCCGGTGACAAGCTCATCGCTGTCGCCTTGCAGGAGGCGAATCCGGTCGAACGGAATGCCGAGCTTTTCGGTCAGCACCTGCGCGAACGCCGAGGCGTGGCCCTGCCCATAATCGAGCGTGCCGGTGACGATTGTCACCGTGCCGTCGGCGTTGAACCTTATGGCGGCCTGTTCGATGGTCATCGCCGCCGTAGTTTCGACGTAGCAGGCGACGCCAAGCCCGCGCAATTTGCCGGCGCGTTTGCTCTCGCGCTTGCGCTGCTGGAAGCCTTTGACGTCGGCGCGTTCGAGCGCGTCCTTGAACAGGCCGGGAAAGTCGCCGCAGTCATAGGTCACGCCAGAGGCTGCCTTGAAAGGCATCTCGCGCGCCTTGATGAAATTGCGCCGGCGCAGCTCAAACCGGTCGATGCCGAGTTCGGCCGCGGCATAATCCATCGTGCGTTCCATGCTCAGCGAACCTTCCGGCCGCCCGGCGCCGCGATAGGCCGATACCAGTGTAGTGTTGGTAAACACGCATTGCGTCGCGACTTCGAGCAGCGGCGTGCGGTACATGCTGATGATGTTCTTCGTCACATTCAGCGTCGGCAGCAGCGGACCGAATGCCGCGCAATAGCCGCCCAGGTTGCCGTAGCCGGACAGACGGATGGCCTGGATCAACCCGTCCTTGTCGAAAGCAACTTCGACGGTCATGTCGTAGTCGCGGCCGTGATGGTCGGATACGAAGCTGGTGGAGCGCTCGTCGGTCCACTTGACCGGGCGTCCGAGCGCGCGGGCGCCGTGCAGAATGCAGACATATTCCGGATAGGTCGCCGCTTTCATGCCGAACGAGCCGCCGACATTGCCGGTGACGACGCGGACCTTTTCGGCGGGCGCGTTGAGGATTTCGCGCAGCGCGGTCTTGAGACCGAACACGCCCTGGCTGCACGAATGCAGCGTCCACTTTTCATCCTTGGCGTCGAACTCGCCGATGGCCGAACGCGGCTCGATCGAATTGACCACCAGGCGCTGATTGACGAGCGGCAGGCGCACCACATGCGCCGCCTGCGCGAATGCCGCGGCGACCTTGTCCGTCTCGCCGTAATGATAGTCGAGCGCAATATTGCCCGGCACGTCGTCCCACAAGCGCGGCGCGCCCGGCTTTACTGCGTCGCGCGCGCTGACCACCGCGGGCAGTGGCTCAACGTCGAGCGCGACCGCCTCGGCGGCATCCTTGGCTTGCGCGGTCGTCTCCGCGACGACGCAGGCGACCGGATCGCCGACAAAGCGCACCTTGTCGCCGGAAAGCGCCGGCCGCGGCGTGTAACGGATGGGTGAACCATCGCGGCTCTTGAGCGGCAGGTTGCATTTGAGCCCGCCGTAGCCGGTCAGGTCGGCCGCGGTATAGACAGCGAGCACACCCGGCATGGCCTTGGCGGCGGCCGTGTCGATGCCACGGATAATGCCGTGCGCGTCCCGACTGCGAACGATCACGGCATAGGCCTGGCGCGGCCGGTTGATGTCGTCTGTATAGCGGCCGCCGCCGCGCAGCAGCTTGGGGTCCTCGCTGCGGCGTACGGGCTGGCCGACGCCGAATTTGGTCAGGGAAAGGGCCGTTTCGGCGGTTCGGTCGTCCATATCGGGGCTTGAGCGATCATTGTGGCGGTAAAGACGAGATAAAGCAGGCTGGCCGCCGGCACAAGAATAGCTTTCGGGCATGAGGGTTGCGCGGGCCACGGGGGCTGTTAGACTTTTCGCGATCGAGGGAACATTGCCGCAACCACGCAGGGCCGGCATCCGGCTCGGGGGCGGCAGGAAGGCTTAGACACATGAGCGGCGAGGCCAGGGATACCCCCGGCCTCGACCCCGCTATGGATCGGGTACCGCCAAGGCGGGCCCGGTGGGGTCGGCGGTCGCCTGGACGGCTCGACGGCAACTTGGGCAGCGATCGTGGCGGCCCGAGCTATGCCGCGCTCGATCTCGGCACCAATAATTGCCGCCTGCTGGTGGCGCGTCCGACCGGCGACGGCTTCCGCGTCGTGGATGCATTCTCCCGCATCATCCGGCTCGGCGAAGGCGTATCCAGTTCCCGCCGCCTGAGCGAAGCGGCGATCGACCGCGCCATCGACGCGCTTACCGTGTGCCGCAACAAGATGAAGAACAAGGGCGTCACCCGCGCCCGCCTGATCGCCACCGAGGCGTGCCGTTCGGCGGAGAACGGAGAAACGTTTCGCGCCCGCGTCGCGCAGGAGGTCGGCCTCGAGCTTGAAGTGATCGACCGCGAGACCGAGGCAAGGCTCGCCGCGACCGGCTGCACGACGCTGATCGATCCGGACGCGGACGGCGCCGTGCTGTTCGATATCGGCGGCGGCTCCTCGGAGCTGGTACGGCTCAACCGCTCGCAGAAGAGCCGCGGCGGGCCGCCGCTGCCGCAGATCCGCGGCTGGATTTCGCTGCCGCACGGCGTGGTGACTCTGGCCGAGCGCCATGGGGGCATTGTCGTTTCGCGCGAATCCTATGAAGCGATGGTGGACGAGGTGGCCGCCCTGATCGCGCCGTTCGCGCGCGAGCACGGCGGCGAAGCCATGCGCGGCATCCACATGCTCGGAACATCCGGCACGGTGACGACCATCGCCGGCGTCCATCTCGATCTCAAACGCTACGATCGCAACCGTGTCGACGGCTGCTGGATGAGCGAACAGGAAATCAGCGCGGTGATCGAACGGCTCCTCGCCATGAGCTATCAGGAGCGCGTCGCCAGCCCCTGCATCGGCGCCGAACGCGCCGACCTGGTGCTCGCTGGCTGCGCCATTCTGGAGGCAATCCGCCGCGCCTTTCCTTGCCCGCGCTTGCGCGTCGCCGACCGCGGCTTGCGCGAAGGCATGCTGGTGCAGATGATGCGCGAGGACGGCGTGTGGGGCGGCGGCCGGCAGGCAGCGATTTCGTGAGCGGCCGCGGCAAGGCGGCAAGCGGCTCGCGCGCGTTGAAGGTCCGCGTCAAGAGCGGCAAAGGCCGCAAGCTTTCGTCAAAGCTGTGGCTCGAGCGGCAGCTCAACGATCCTTACGTCGCGCGTGCCAAACGCGAAGGTTTTCGCTCGCGCGCCGCCTACAAACTTATGGAAATCGACGACAAGGCGCACTTTCTCAGGAAAGGCGCGCGCGTCATCGACCTCGGCGCCGCGCCCGGCGGCTGGAGCCAGGTGGCTGCAAGGCGCGTCGGCGCGCCGCACCAGGGTCGCGTCGTGGCGATCGATTTGCTGCCGATGGAACCGGTTGGCGGCGTCGATTTCGCGCCGTTCGACTTTCTTGAGCCGGCGGCGCCGGAAAAACTGAAGGCCATGCTCGGCGGACCGGCCGACGTCGTGCTGTCCGACATGGCGGCGAACGCTACCGGGCACGCCAAGACCGATCACCTCAAGATCATGGCGCTGGTGGAAGCGGCCAATGAATTTGCCCGCGAAGTGCTGGCGCCGGGCGGTACCTTCCTCGCCAAAGTGCTGCAAGGCGGTACCGAAGCCGCGCTGCTCGCCGCGCTCAAACGCGACTTCACGAACGTCAAGCATGTGAAGCCGGCGGCGAGCCGCAGCGATTCCGCCGAGCTTTATCTGCTTGCGACGGGCTTCAGGGTCAGGCCCTAGTGCCGCTCGATCCAGATTTCGGTGAAGTGCCGGTCGCGGCGCACGACCGATTTCTGTTTCTTGCGGTGCGGCTTTTCGCCGACGCGGAACTTGCGCGGAGGCTGGGTCGCGGTTTCGTAAGTGCCGCGATGGCGCAGTTCGACGCTGCGGATGGAGCCGCGCTGTAGCCCATAGCGGCCGGCGGGGCGGGCCGGTTTGCCGAATCGTTTGTCGTAACGCGCGGTCAAATTGCGGTTCGGCGGTGCGGTCCTTTCGAGCGGCCGGGCCGGCGGCAGGACAATCGGTGTTTCCGCGATCGGCTTTTTGGCCTCGAGCGGGATCGTCGGTAGTGCGGCTTGCTTTGCCAAATCCTGCGGCGGTGTGCCTTGCGGCGGCTTGCCGGCGTCGTCGGCCGCGGCAGCCGGCGTGTCAGCCGGTTTTTCCGTGTGATTGAGCTGCCTCTCGCGCTCGGCGGCGATTTCCTTGCGGCGGCGGTCGGTCGCAACCGCTCGCGTGAGTGCCTCATGCGCATCCTTCATGCCGCCGTCATGAACCAGCGCCAGCGTGTAATCGGTGATGGCTTTGTCCAGTTGATCGGCCTGCTCGTGCGCCTGCCCGCGCTGGTAATAGGCGCCGGCGTTTTTCGGTTGCAGCCGGATCAGGCGGTCGAGGTCGTCGATTGCCCTGGCGTAGCTCCTGGACTGAATCAGCAATTTGGCCTGGGCGTCCAGCGCCACGGCGTTTTTCGGATCACGCTTGAGCACGACTTCGTAATCGGCGATGGCGGCGTTCGTATCGCCCCTGTCGAGCCTGATCTGCGCGCGTTCCATGCGCGCTGCGGCATTTCCCGGATCCCGGTCGAGGCCCTCGCTTAAATCGGTTAGCACCTGCGCGGTTTCGCCTTTGGCCTTGCGCAGGGCAGCGCGCTCGAAATAAAGCTCGGCCGGCCGCGGATCGCGCCGGATCGCCTGGTCGAGGTCGGCCATCGCGCGGGCTGAGTCGCCCTTGTTCCTGAAAATGGCGGCGCGCGCCCGATAAGGCGCCGGGCTGATCGTGCCCAAATCGATGGCGCGGTTGAGATCGGGCAGCGCGCGGTCGATGTCGTTTTTCGCGAGATAGACCTGACCGCGCTCGCCATAGGCCAGCGCGTTGTTGGCGTCGGCCTCGATCGCCTTGTCGAGCTCGGCCAATGCATGGCCGTAGTCCTTGCGGCGCGCGAAGGCGGCGCCGCGCAGCGCGAACGCGGAGGCATTCCCGGTATCGAGCTTGAGCATGGCGTCGGCATCGTGCATCACGCCGTTGATGTCGCCGTCGTCGAGGCGCAACTCCCCGCGCACCTTGAGGAACCTGATGTCCCAGGAGAATTTGAGCGCGCGGCTGATGTCCGACATGGCGCGTTTGCGGTCGCCCTTGGCGGCATAGACCTCGGCGCGCAGGCTGTACGACGAAGGCTGGTTCTGGTCGGCCAATACGGCGTGGTCGTAGGCGGCGAGCGCATTGTCGAGGTTGCCTTTCTTGCGCCAGATGGCGCCCTGCGCGGTGAAGGCCGAGACTTTTTTCGGGTCGAGTTTTGCGGCTTCCTGGTAATCGCGCAGCGCGCGGTCGGCATCGCCGCCGCCTTCATAGGCCTGCGCCCGCAGCATGAAGTTGTCCGCGCTCGGGGTGAGCCGCAACGCACGATCGAAATCGGCAATGGCACGCGCGTAATCCTTCTGGCGCAGATAAATTTGCCCGCGGCCGCCGAAGGGGCCGGCGCGATTGGGATTCAGACTCATCGCCTTTTCGTAGTCCTCCATCGCGCCCTCGGTGTAACCGAGGTCGCGCCGCACGGTGGCGCGGTTCACATAGGGCGAGGGCGAATTGGGATCGAGCTTGATGGCCTCGTCGTAGTCGGCGATGGCCTGGCCATAATTGCCGCGCGCGTACCAGGCATTGCCGCGGTTTTGATAGGCGGGCGCGAAATCGGGCGCGAGCGCGATCGCCTGATCCAGGTCGCTGATCGCATGCGCGATGTCGCCGCGGTCGAGATAGGCAAGGCCGCGCAGGGCGTAAACAAGACCCTCCGGCTTGCCGCGCAGACCGCCATAACCGAGCATCGCGGTGCAAGCGGCGATACGCTCGTCGGCGAGGTTTTCGGTCTGGGTCGAGCACATGCGCACGTCGCGCATTTGCATCTGCGCGCGAGCGGGGGCGGCGAGCGCCAGTCCGACGAACAAGGTCGCCACCGACGCTGCTGCGGACCGCATTATGGATCGCGTCAAACGCATACGAATTGGCCACCCGCGTTAACCAAACCGGTTGCGAAAATAAGCGCAGGGCCAAAGGCTTGTCTCCACCGAAAATGGTTAATGTCGCGAAATGGTTAACGTCTAAAATTTTATTAAAATTCAACCGACGCGCCGGTCCGCCGACTCGGCCGGTTCCGGCATGCGATTGGCGAGTTCCGCGCCTGCGTCGTGCGGCAGCCGCGCAAAAATCAGCACCGACAGGGCAGAGATCGCCGCGACCGCCAGAAACGCCGGCGGAAAATCGCTGGCCTCCAAAGTTGCGCTCCCCTTGAAACGGACTGTGAGTTCCACCGCCAGCGCGCCGAGCGCCACCCCGGTCGATACCGCCAGTTGCTGGCCGACGCTGACCAGCGCCGTCGCCCGGCTTACCCGGCTGGCCTCGACCTCGGCATAGGCCAGCGTGTTGATGCTGGTGAATTGCAGCGAACGGAAAAATCCGCCGGTCAGCAGCAGCGCCACCATGACGGCCATCGGTGTGGTCTGGGTGAAGCCGGCACAGACCGCAAGGAAGGCCGAGCTGATCAGCGCGTTGGTCACCAGAATGGTGCGGAAGCCGAAGCGGCGCAGGATGGTGGCCGTCGCCCATTTCATCCCCATCGCGCCAAGCGCAGTCGCAAACGTCACCAGCCCGGACTGAAACGGCGACATGCCGAAACCGACTTGCAACATCAGAGGCAGAAGAAACGGCAACGCGCCCAGTCCGAGCCGGAAGATGAAACCCCCGGTCACGCTGGCGAAGAAAGTCGGCAGCCGGAACAGCGAGAGATCGAGCGCGGGACTGGCCATGCGGCGTGCGTGCACCAGATAGGCCGCTATAAAGCACGTACCGCCGACGATCAGCGCTGCCACCACGGTCCACGGCAAAAAGTTGAGGCCAAGCACTGAAAATCCGAAAGCAACGCCGGCAATGCCCAGGCCGGCCAACACCATGCCGAGGAGGTCGAAACGTTCGCGCTTGTCGCCGCGTAGGTCCTCGATATAGCGGGTGGCGAGTGCAATGCCGAGCAGCCCGATCGGTACATTGATGATGAAGATCCAGTGCCACGTGGCGTAAGTGGTGATGAAACCGCCGACCGGCGGTCCGAGCACCGGGCCGACCAGCGCAGGTGTCGTCACCCAGGCCATGGCATTGACCAGTTCACGCTTGCTGATGCTGCGCACCAGCACCAGGCGGCCGACCGGCGTCATCATGGCGCCGCCCATTCCCTGCACAATGCGGGCGATGACGAAATCGGTGAGGGAACTCGACAACGCACAGCCGATCGAGCCGAGCACGAACACCGCGATGGCGGCACGGAACACCGTGCGCGCGCCGAAGCGGTCGGCGGTCCACCCGCTTGCCGGGATGAAGATCGCCAGCGACAGCAGGTATGACGTGACCGCAAGTTTAAGCGCCAGCGGATTGGTTCCGATATCAGCCGCGATCGCAGGCAATGACGTGGCGATCACCGTCGAATCCATGTTCTCCATGAACAGGGCAACCGCGACGATCAGCGGAACGATGCGGTCACGGCGCATGGAGACCCGGCGGTTAGAAGTTGGCTGCCCGCACCTTCCATAGCAGAGTGGAGGCCGAACGAGGGCGGTCGCGTTCATAACAGCCATGCGAAAGGCTGTCGTTACGGCGTCTTGCGGGCCTGCGACCCGCCGTCCCCGGTCGATCGAGTCCGGCGGGGCTTTTCCCCGACAATACCCTAGGAATCGCCGTCATCCCGTGCTAACCACCGCCGCCAACCCAAAAGCGGGCCATGACGTCGAGCGAGGGACCCCTCGCGACAGGCATTTTTTCAGCCTTCGGCGGCCGGCCTTGTCTTCCTTTTCGGGTGAGACGGAGTTGGCGATGGCCGGAAAAAACAACGGAAGCCCGCGCGAAGGGCTCACTTTCGACGACGTGCTGATCAGGCCTGGCCTCTCCGAGGTCATGCCCGCCGATGTCGATATCCGTTCCCGCGTCACCCGCTCGATTGCCGTCAATATTCCGATCATTGCTTCCGCCATGGACACGGTGACCGAGGCGCAAATGGCCATCGCCATGGCGCAGGCCGGCGGCATGGGCGTTATCCACCGCAACCTCGACCCGGAGCTGCAGGCGGGCCAGGTCCGCCAGGTCAAGAAGTTCGAATCCGGCATGGTCGTCAACCCGCTCACCATCGAGCCGACCGCGACGCTGCAACAGGCGCTCGACCTGATGAAGGAAAACCGGATTTCCGGCGTGCCGGTGGTGGAAGGCGGCGGTAATGGCAAGGCCGGCAAGCTGGTCGGAATCCTGACCAACCGCGACGTGCGCTTCGCCACCGATCCGCGCCAGCGCGTCGCCGAACTGATGACCAAGGACAAGCTCGTCACCGTGCGCGAGGGCGTGAGCCAGAACGAAGCCAAGCGCCTCCTGCACCAGCACCGCATCGAAAAATTGTTGGTGGTGGATGATCAATATCGCTGCGTCGGGCTGGTCACGGTGAAAGACATCGAAAAGGCGGTGGCCAATCCGAATGCCTGCAAGGACGAGCAGGGCCGCCTGCGTGTCGCAGCCGCGACCACGGTCGGCGACAACGGTTTTGCCCGCACCGAGGCGCTGATCGCGGCCGGTGTCGATCTGGTGGTGGTCGATACCGCGCACGGCCATTCGCGCTACGTGCTCGACGCGGTCACCCGCATCAAGCGCCTGTCGAACGCGGTGCAGGTCGTGGCCGGCAATGTCGCGACGGCCGAGGGCGCCAAGGCGCTGATCGATTGCGGAGCCGACGCCATCAAGGTCGGCATCGGCCCGGGCTCGATCTGCACCACGCGCATTGTCGCGGGCGTCGGCGTGCCGCAACTCACCGCCATCATGGACGCGGTCGAGGCGGCAAAGGCCTCCGACACACCGGTGATCGCCGACGGCGGCATCAAATATTCCGGCGATCTCGCCAAGGCGCTCGCCGCCGGCGCCGACTGTGCCATGGTCGGCTCGCTGCTCGCCGGCACCGATGAGACCCCGGGCGAGGTATTTCTCTATCAGGGACGCTCCTACAAGAGCTATCGCGGCATGGGTTCGGTCGGCGCCATGGCGCGCGGCTCGGCCGACCGCTACTTCCAGCAGGACATCAAGGATGCGCTCAAGCTGGTGCCGGAAGGCGTCGAGGGCCAGGTCGGTTACAAGGGACCGGTCGCCAACGTGCTGCATCAACTCGCCGGCGGGCTGCGCGCCGCCATGGGTTATGTCGGCGCCAGGACGCTTGGCGACTTCCACAAGCGCGCGGAATTCATGCGCATTTCCGGCGCCGGCCTGCGCGAGAGCCACGTGCATGACGTGACCATCACGCGCGAAAGCCCGAATTATCCGATGGGCGGCTGAGCCTCTACTTGAGGCTGTCGGCGATTTTAGCGATGCCGGCGTCGGCGCATTCCTCGTCGTGGATGGAGCCGGGCGAGCCGGAGACGCCGATCGCGCCGACGATTTCGTCGCCGGCTTTGATCGGCACGCCACCGCCGACCATCAGGACGTTCTCGAGAAAGACCAGATGCGGGTCCGGCTCTCCGCTGCGCTCGTCCACGGCTTTCGATAGCACCGAGGTCCGGCTATGCGCACTGGCGGCGGTGAAAGCCTTGCGCCGGGCGCCGTCGACCAGATGTGCGCCGCCGCCATCGGAGCGCAGGAGCACCAGCAATTGCCCGCTGCGGTCGACGACCGCGACGGCGACGTGGTAGCCGCGCGCGGTTGCTTCCGCGAGCGCGGCCTGGGCGGTGGCGAGCGCGAGATCGGTGCTCAGATTGCGTTGCTTCAGCAGGCCCGCCATGGCTCGTCTCACTTCTTATCGAGGAAGGCTTTCACCTTCTTCACGGTCTGTTGCGGCTGTTCTTCCATGATCCAGTGGCCGGAAGCGGTGATGACGCCGCCTTCGACGTTCGTGGCGACGTCGCGCATGATCGCCGCCTGCTGCTCGCCGAACGATTTTTCGGCGCCAAGCGCAAGGATCGGCATGGTCAGTTTCGTTTCGGCGAAGACCCTGTTGTCCTTGGCGTCCTGCGAAAAGGCGGCAAACTGGTTGAACGCCGCGTGCATATTGCCGGGCCGGGCATAGAGTCTCGCATAGTGGTTTCGCGTGGCTGCGTCGATCGCCTTCGGATTGGCCGACAGCTCGTTATAGAAACGATCGAGATAGATGCGCTCGCGGTCTTTCACCAGTCGGTCGACGTCGGGCCCGCGGAAATTGAAATGCCACAGCAGCGGGCTCTTGAGGATTTCCTCCCACGGTCCGATGCCTGGCAAGGGCGCGTCGATGACGGCCCATTTGGTGATGCGATCGGGATATTGCGCGGCCAGCGCATAGCCGACCATGTTGCCGATATCATGAGTAACGAGATCCGCCTTCTGGACGTTGAGTTTGTCCATCACCATAGCGATGCCCTTGGCCTGCGATTTCTTGTCGTAGCCGCTGTCGTCGGGATGAGATGAGTATCCCATGCCGCGCAGATCGGGCACGATCACGGTGTGGTCCTTGTAAAGCGCCCTGGCGAGCGGCGCCCACATGTCGCCGGTATCGCCAAAGCCGTGCAGCATGACAACCGCAGGGCCTTTGCCGCCGACGCGGACATAGATGGTCCCGCCCTCGGCTTTGATCCGTTCGGTACGAAATCCAGGCGGAAACCTTTCGATATGCGCGAAAGCCGGTAGTGCTGCGGCAAGAAACGCAATAGCCAGAATTGTGCGGACAAATAGGCGCATAGGCTCATTAATCTCCGTTTCCGTGGACCCTAACATTTCGCCCTATCTAAGCTAAGTCCAGACAGCGCAAACCGGCCGCTTCCCGGCGGCATGACCCCCACGTTCATGACCGGAAACCGGCCGCGTGGCCTTGCAAGTCGGGGAGACCTGGCTTACCGCCTTCATCGGCAATGATCGTCGGACCGGGTCCGGCGTCCGCCGAACCGCCGCGGGGGATTTAGATGCCGGTTCAAATTGTCCTGCTCCCGCTGTTCGTCCAGGTCGCACTGACCTTCGCGATGCTGTTATGGATGGCGCGCTCGCGCGTCGCCGCGGTCAAGAGCAAACAGGTCAAAATGGCCGATGTCGCGCTCGGGCAATTGAATTGGCCCCCGCGCGTGCAACAGATCAGCAACAGTTACCACAGCCAGCTTCAGCTTCCGGTCCTGTTTTACGTCCTGACTTTGCTGGCAATTGTCACGCATCACGCCGACCTCCTGTTTGTCGTCATGGCCTGGCTGTTCGTGTTGTCGCGGTTGCTGCACGCCTATATCCACGCCGGCACGAACTACGTCCCGCATCGCTTCAACGCCTTCGCGGCCGGCGTCGTCATTCTGCTGGCGATGTGGGCGATCTTCGCGGTACGCATTCTCGCCGGCTTGCCATGACGCCTGCGGCGCGGCTTGCCGCGGCCATCGAGGTATTCGGCAATCTGGAAAGCGAAAGACGCCCCGCCGCCGACGCGCTCAAGAGTTGGGGGCTGGCGCATCGTTTTGCCGGCTCGGGCGACCGGGCCGCTATCGCCGGGCTGGTTTACGACGCGCTGCGCCGGCGCGCGTCGAGCGCCTGGCTGATGGGCGCCGACACGCCGCGCGCAATCCTGCTCGGCATGCTCAAGCGCGAGCGCAACCTCGCAACCGACGCCATCGCCGGGCTCGCCGACGGCTCGCAATATGGGCCGGCCGCGCTCGGCGATGACGAGCGCCTGCGTCTCGATGCGGCCGACCTGACCGGCGCGCCCGCCCATGTCGCCGGCGACTACCCGGAATGGCTCGATCCGCATTTCACGCGCGCCTTCGGCGACGCGCGGGTGGAAGAGGGTGCCGCGCTCTCGTCGCGCGCGCCGCTCGACCTGCGCGTCAACACGCTGAAGGCTGCGCGTGACGAAGCCGCCGCGATGCTTTCGGATTCCCGGCCGGAGCTGACGCAATGGTCGCCCTGGGGCTTGCGCATCAGATTAAGCGCGGACGCCAAAGCCCCGCCTGTCCATGCCGAACCCGCCTTTCTTAAAGGTCTCGTGGAAGTTCAGGACGAGGGTTCCCAGCTTGCGTCCTTGTTCAGCGGTGCCAGGCCCGGTGAGCAGGTCGTCGATCTCTGCGCCGGCGCTGGCGGCAAAACCCTGGCGCTCGCGGCCATGATGGAAAACAAGGGGCAAATCTTCGCGACCGACGACGATAAACGGCGGCTGGCCCCGATCCACGACCGCCTCAAGCGTTCCGGCGCGCGCAACGTGCAGGTGCGCACGCCGAAATCGGTCGGCGGCGAGATTGCCGATCTCGCGGGGCATTGCGACCTCGTGCTGATCGACGCGCCCTGCACCGGGACCGGCGCCTGGCGGCGCAACCCGGACGCCAAGTGGCGCATGCGGCCCGGCGCGCTCGAACTGCGCCAGAAGGAACAGGCGCAAATCCTCGACCGCGCCGTGGCATTGCTCAAGCCCGGCGGCCGCCTCGCCTATATCACCTGCTCGGTGCTCGAGGAGGAAAACGGCGCGCAGGTGCGTGCGTTCCTCGCGCGTCAGCCGGATTTCACCATTCAGCCCCCGGCCGAAGTCGCCGCCGTCCTCGGCGAACGCGCGCCCGCGTTCATTCAAGCGGCGCGGCTGTCGAAAGAAGGGTTACTCATGACCCCGCGCTGCACGGGGACGGACGGTTTTTTCTTCTCGCTTTTGCGGCACGGCGGCTGAAGGCGTATTAATGCAAAGTATATGGGCGAATTCGCGAATTCCGCGATTACGCCGCAATCCAGACCAAAAAATTCCGCGATGATTTCGTGATTGATGAACGCGACGTCCTTCATTTGAGGTTTCCCGACATGCTGGTGGCAACGCGCGAACCCCTGCCTTATCCCGGGGCGGACGGCGGCGTGCCCGCGCATCATATTGCGCGTGCCGGCGGGCCCACCCACAGGTTGGCTCGCTTGATGACCGTGCTACAGGTCGCCGGTTCGCTGCTGGCGATCCCTGTCGGCATTGCCAGCGGTTATTCGGTCTATCGCGCGAATTTTTCGCCAGAGGCGACCTGTCAGAGTTTGCGCAGCAATATTCTGGCGACGCTTGACAAGGGCGTCGACGCCTCGACGCGACGCATGCTCGTGCGCCGCGATGTGGAGGCTTTCGAGAAGTCCTGCGGGACGGTCGATCCGGATGCCTACGCGGCATTCAAGACGCTGCTTGCGGCGCAGCCGCCGGCCGCAACGGTCACCGCAACCACCCCGCCGCAGAAGCAAGCCGAGCCACATCCTGCTTTGGCGACACGGCAACCGGCGGCGGAAAGCGCATCGGTTGCCGCCAGCAGCGATGCCGTTTGGGTTGCAGCGGTCCGCCGCGCCCTGGTGACCGAGCAGCACGAAGCCGAGCCGCGTGCCGGCGCCGCCACAGCCGACATCGCCGCACCGCCGCCCGCAGTCCCGTCGCCGCTGGATATCCGCGCGACGATCGATGAACCGGCCCATGCGCCGATGCCTGCGGCGAATGCTCCGGCTTTACCGCCCGCCACGTCAGTCACCGCTATTCCGTCGGCGGCGGAGAATCTCGATCATCCGGTGCCGCCGGCATCGATTCCCGAGGCTGTCGCGGCGCCGGCCGAACCGGCCGCTCGCGCGCATGGCGGTTTGCGGCTTGGCGCCTGGATCGCGCGCATTCCGCTTGTCGGGCCGATGATAAACGGCCATTCGCGCTGACGCCGCCAGCGGATCGGGCTAGGTCCGCGGCCGCCAATCCGCCACTTCCGCCGGGTCCGCTTCCACCTGCCAGCGCCCGTTCTTGCCGGGCCGGCGGTCTGCCAACGCCAGCTGCTTGAGATACTCGCTGCGCTGGACGTCGCGGAAGCCCATATCGCGGCAGGTCGGCGTCATCACCTTGCCGTCGTTGAAGGCAAAGCCCCAGCGAGCGAGGTGGCAGTTGAGCACGGTGAAGCCGATCTTCGAGGTGTTCGGTTCGCACGAGAATTGCGATTCGGTGACGAAGGCGCCGCCGAGGGCGAGGCCATAGCCGCCGCCGGCGAGTTCGCCCTTCCGGTTCCAAACTTCGAACGAGTGCGCGTGACCCGCGTCGAATGCTTCGGCGTAGGCGTACATGAGCCGCGGCGTGATCCAGGTGACATGCCAACGGCCCTGGCGGTGGCCGGCGCAGGCCTTGATCACGCCATCGAAATCGCGGTCGAATGTGATTGTGTAATGACCCTGCCGCATCTGCCGGCGCAGACGTTTGGCGATGTGCATGTCGTCGAAGGACAGCAGCGAACGCTGTGGCGGCGACCACCATTTCAACGGCGCCATATGCGCGAGCGGGAATAGCCCGCGCCGGTAGGCGGCGAGCAGCGTCGGCAGCGACAAATCGTGGACGATGCCGGCCAGGCCCGGCGGATTGTCGAGGGCGCGCTCGGGGTCGGGCAGGGCATAGTCGGGGGCGAGAATTTCATCGAAGCAAAGCCGGGCGAGCTGCGGCAGGCCGGCGATGCGGTTCGGCATCAGCGCGCGGGCAACGGCGAGCGTCCAGCGCTCGACCTTGCCGATCGGGCTCTCGCGGAACAGCGCGGCGCGGCGGTCAGTCCGCGGGCTCGCGGCGAGCGTCAAGTGATCGGCGTGGTAGGCCAAGCCCGCTCCCCAAACGTGTGGAAATGGCGAAAATCTTTGCCTTTATCTCTCACGCCGGGGCTAATGGAGGGTTATCTGAATGTGTCGAATTCTGGATTAGTTAACCGGAGGCTGATGCCGCCTTGACCTTGTCCCAGCGTAACCCCACAAAGCCGCTCCGGACGGGGCCGATTCAGGAGCCGTTCGCGGCCCGGCCGCCAATGCACGACAAGGTCCTCATCGTCGATTTCGGCTCGCAGGTCACCCAGCTCATCGCCCGCCGGGTGCGCGAGGAAAAGGTGTATTGCGAGATCGTGCCTTTCCAGAAGGCCGAGGCAGCCTTCCGTGAAATGAAGCCGAAGGCGGTGATCCTGTCCGGCGGCCCGGCCTCGGTGCTGGACAAAGATGCGCCTCTGGCCCCCAAGGCGATTTACGACGCCGGCGTTCCGCTGCTCGGCATCTGCTATGGCGAACAGGCGATGGCGGCCCAGCTCGGCGGCAAGGTCGAAGGCGGCCACCACCGCGAATTCGGCCGCGCCGAGGTCGAGGTCGTGGCCGACAGCCCGATCTTTGAAGGTGTGTGGAAGAAGGGCGAGAAATATCCGGTCTGGATGAGCCACGGCGACCGGGTGACGAAACTGCCGGAAGGCTTCAAGGTTCTGGGTATTTCCCCGAACGCGCCGATTTCCATCATCGGCGACGACGAGCGGAAATTCTACGCCACCCAGTTTCATCTCGAGGTGATGCATACCCCGCACGGCGCGGCCTTGCTGCGCAATTTCGTGCGCAGAATCGCGGGCGCGTCCGGCGACTGGACCATGCGCGCGTTCAAGGACGAGGCGATCGAGAAAATCCGCAAACAGGTCGGCAAGGGCCGGGTGATCTGCGGGCTGTCCGGCGGCGTCGACTCGGCGGTCGCTGCGGTGCTCATTCACGAAGCGATCGGCGAGCGGCTCACCTGCGTTTTTGTCGATCACGGCCTGTTGCGTCTCGGCGAGGCGCAGAAGGTCGTGACGCTGTTCCGCGACAGCTACAATATTCCGCTCGTGCACGTCGACGAGAGCGAAGTGTTCCTCAAGGCGCTCGCCGGCGTCGAGGACCCGGAGCAAAAGCGCAAAACCATCGGCAAGCTTTTCATCGACGTGTTCGAGGCGGAAGCGAAAAAAATCGGCGGCGCCGATTTCCTGGCGCAGGGCACGCTCTACCCCGACGTGATCGAGAGCGTGTCGTTCACCGGCGGCCCCTCGGTCACCATCAAGTCGCACCACAATGTCGGCGGCCTGCCCGGGCGCATGAAGATGAAGCTGGTCGAGCCGCTGCGCGAATTGTTCAAGGACGAGGTGCGCGCGCTCGGCCGCGAGCTGGGCCTGCCGGAGGCTTTCGTCGGCCGCCATCCGTTCCCCGGGCCGGGCCTTGCCATCCGCGTGCCTGGCGCGATCACGCGCGAGAAGCTCGACATCCTGCGGCTCGCCGACGAGATCTACATCGAGGAAATCCGCCGCACCGGGCAGTACGACAGCATCTGGCAGGCTTTCGCCGTGTTGCTGCCGGTCAAGACGGTCGGTGTCATGGGCGATGGCCGTACTTACGATTACGTCGTGGGCCTGCGCGCGGTCACGTCGACCGACGGAATGACGGCCGATTTCTATCCCTTCGACATGAAGTTCCTCGGACTTGTCGCAACCCGAATCATCAACGAGGTCAAAGGCGTCAACCGCGTCGTTTACGACGTGACCAGCAAGCCGCCGGGGACGATTGAGTGGGAGTAAGTTTATGCGCCTAGGCAATTCCCGGCCGCTCACGCGGCGTGGCGCATGAACCGGCTTATCTGGGTGCATCTGGCCGCGGCCGGCGCGGCGCTGAGTGCCGGGGCAACCGTGGTGGCGACGCGCATCGCCGTCGGCGAAACCGATCCGATCACGCTCTCGTTTTACCGCTACATCATCGCATTCGTCTGTCTTGCGCCCATATTGCCGTTTGTCTGGCCTAAAGCCCGTGTTCCGCTCGTCGATGTCGTCAAGATCGCGCTGCTCGGCGCGGTGTTCTTTGCGTTCTTTCCCTGGGCGTTCAGCGCCGCGCTCCAGTACACGACGGCAGCGCGCGGTGCGATCGGCGTTGCGACAATCCCGATCCAGACCCTGATCATAGCGGCGGCTTTCGGCTTTGAACGGATGACGGGCCGCAAGGTTCTGAGTGTGCTGCTGGCGTTTGCCGGCATCGCGGTCGTGTTCGGCCCCGAAGCCTATGGCGGCAAAGTGTCGAACTATCTTATCGGCGACGGGCTGATGCTGCTCGGCGCGTTCAGCGCCGCCATCTATTCCGCCTTCAGTCGCCCGATCCTGGGCAGGCATGGCCCGATGTTTTTTATCGCGCTGGCGATCCTGTTCGGACTTCTCGCCCTTTTGCCGCTTGCCTTCGCGCGTGGCGCCTTGAGCCACTGGCCTCACTTTAGCGGCAAGGGCTGGGCGGCGCTCATATTCATCGGGATCGCCGGCAGCGCCGTTCAGTTCTCGCTGTTGACGTGGGCGCTACGCTGGCTGCCGCCGAGCCGCGTTGTCATCTATCTCACGCTCGTTCCGGTTACGGCGATGCTGCTGGCGAATCTGATTCTTGCCGAACCTGTGCCGCCAGTGCTGATTGCGGGGCTGATTTTCATCAGCAGCGGCATATTCGTCGCCAATTGGCGCAACGCCGCCGACGAAGCGCCCGCCAATGCTCGCGCTGCCAAAACAGACCAATGAGGAGCCATGTCCATCGTTATCTACGGCATCAAGAACTGCGACACCATGAAGAAGGCGCGCGCTTTCCTCGGCAAGCACAAGGTCGACTACGCCTTCCACGATTACAAAACCGCCGGTATCGAGCGCGCGAAACTCGAAGGCTGGGCGAAGAAGGCGGGCTGGGAATCGCTGCTCAATCGCGCCGGCACCACGTTCAGGAAATTACCCGACAAGGGCAAAGAAGGCCTCACCGAAAAGAAGGCCATCGCCCTGATGCTCAAGCAGCCCTCGATGATCAAGCGCCCGGTGCTGGAATTGCCGGGCGGCAAAATTTTGGTTGGTTTCAGGCCCGACGACTACGCGGCGCTCAAGTAATCCTGTCATCGCCGGGCTTGTCCCGGTGAACTCGCCTGGGAAAGCCTTGCGTCTCCAAACCGGATGGCCGGGACAAGCCTGGCCATGAGGGACGAGACTTGACATTTCGCGATCTAGGAATATAGTCCGCAATGTCCCGCCCCGTTACGAGGGGCGTCTGATCAGCGTCATGAGACGCGGGGCGGGATGCGATGGCCGGCGTGCCCATTAGACGTTATGGGCGCGCCGGACGCGGTCAATTCGCGGCCTGCCGGTATCGGTACCGGCGAAGCGGTGGAGCATAGTCCACCGGGGCAGGGCGAAGCAGCCTCGCCACATCGCGCGCGGGACGCCGGCGAGAGGCGCTCCCGTGGTGACTTCGCTCGTGTGACTTCCTTCACTTCGTCACACGGGGCCGCGGGCGTGGCCAACGCCCGGCGTTCCGCGCGCCCTCACAGCGAGGGACCGGAGGTTTAGACGACGGCGCACCCGGCGCCGTAAAGAATACGGGCGCTTTGCCGTGCCCGCGCCCTTGATCCAGCCGATATTCCCTGCCACATGCGCCCCATGAACCAAGCCGTACGCCCCGCCGATTCGGTCGCCTCGACGCCGCTCGCCGCGGAGGTCGAACGGCGGCGCACCTTTGCCATCATTTCCCACCCCGACGCCGGCAAGACGACGCTCACCGAAAAGCTGCTGCTGTTCGGCGGCGCTATCAATCTCGCCGGTCAGGTCAAGGCCAAGCGCGACCGGCGCGCCACCCGTTCCGACTGGATGGCGATCGAGCGCGAGCGCGGCATTTCCGTCGTCACGTCGGTGATGACCTTCGACTACGACGGCCGTGTGTTCAATCTGCTCGATACGCCGGGCCACGAGGACTTTTCCGAGGATACCTATCGCACGCTGACCGCAGTCGATTCCGCGGTGATGGTCATCGACGCCGCCAAGGGCATCGAGGCGCGCACCCGCAAGCTGTTCGAGGTCTGCCGGCTGCGCGATATTCCGATTATCACTTTCATCAACAAGATGGATCGCGAAAGCCGCGATCCGTTCGAATTGCTGGACGAGATCGAAAAGACGCTGGCGCTCGACACCGCGCCGATGACCTGGCCGATCGGGCGCGGCCGCGATTTTGCCGGCACGCTCGACATCGCCAGCGGCGAAATGCGGCCGTTGAGCGAGGACGGCAAGACCGCGACGCCGCAGCCGCTCGATCTCGCGGGGCTGGCCGGGAAAAATCCCATGCTCGACGCCAAGGCGATCGGCGAGGAGCTTGCGCTGGTCAAGGACGCCTGCCGGCGCTTCGATTTCGATTCATTCCGCGAGGGGCACCTGACGCCGGTGTACTTCGGCTCGGCTTTGAAGAACTTCGGCGTCAAGGACCTCCTTGACGCGCTTGCCCAATTCGCCCCGGCACCGCGCGCGCAGGTGTCCGATAAGCGCACGATCGACGCCCACGAAGGCGCCATGACCGCCTTCGTATTCAAGATTCAGGCGAACATGGACCCCAACCACCGCGACCGTATCGCTTTTGCGCGACTGTGCTCGGGCAAGCTGCGCCGCGGCATGAAGGCAAAGCTGGTGCGCACGGAAAAGCCGATCACCCTGTCCGCGCCGCAATTCTTTTTCGCGCAGGACCGCGCGCTCGCCGACGAAGCCTACGCCGGCGACGTGGTCGGCATCCCCAATCACGGCACGCTGCGCATCGGCGACACGCTCACCGAGGGCGAGGACATTGCTTTCCTCGGCGTGCCGAACTTCGCGCCGGAAATCCTGCGCCGGGTCAAGCTGGGCGATCCGATGAAGGCCAAGAAGCTGAAGGAGGCGCTGCAGCAGATGGCGGAGGAGGGCGTCGTGCAGGTGTTCCGCCCGCTCGACGGCGCACCGGCGCTGGTCGGCGTCGTCGGCCCGTTGCAACTCGACGTGCTGAAAGTGCGTCTTGCCGACGAATACGGCCTCGATATCGGTTTCGAGACGCCGGAATTCCAGCTTGCCCGCTGGATCGCCGGCGCCGAACCGAAGAAGCTCGACGACTTCGTGCAGGCCAATTATTCGAGCTGCGCCGAAGACCTCGACGGCGACCGTGTCTTCATGGCGCGCAACCAGTTCATTCTCGACTACACCGCCGAACGCGCGCCGGGCATCGCTTTCAGCGATATCAAGGACGTGAAGAACAAGCCGCTTAGTTGATTTTCACGTTCGCTGCCTTGATCACCGGCGCCCAGCGCGCGATTTCGCCATCGATGCGGGCGCGGAATTCCTCGGGCGTTGAGCCGACCGGCTCCATCAGCTGCGCGGCGAGCTTTTCGCGCACCGCCGGCTGCGTGATGATGGCCACCACGTCCTTGTTGATCTGGCCGATCATCGCTTTGGGCGTGCCGCCGGGCGCGATCAGGCCCATCCAGGCGTCGGCTTCCACGTCGATGCCGGATTCCTTGAGCGTCGGCACATCCGGCAGATAGGGCGAGCGTTTGGCGGTCGAGACCGCGAGCATTTTCACCTTGCCGGCCTTGGCCTGCGCCAGCACCGAAACCGCCGGCATGCAGGCCATCTGCGCTTCGCCGCGTATGACGGCGAGGATCGCCTGCGGCGAGCTCTTGTAGGCGACGTGCACGATCTTGGTGCCGGATTTGATGGCGATCGCTTCCATGGCGAGTTGCGACAGGGAGCCGGTGCCGATCGAGGCGAAATTATATTTGCCGGGGTCCTTCTTGAGCAGCGCGACCAGTTCCGCGACGGAATTGACCTTGAGCTCGGGGTTCACCGCCAGCGCGCTCGGCTGCGTGATGAGCTGGGTGACCGCGGCGATGTCTTTTTGCGGATTGTAGGGCAGGTTGGAAAACAGCAGCGTGTTGATGGCGAGCGGGCCGCCGATGCTGATGCCGATGGTCGAGCCGTCGGGGGCGGCCTTGGCCACGGCGTCGGTGCCGAGATTGCCGCTAGCGCCCGGCTTGTTTTCGACCAGGAAGACGCTGCCGGGGTATTTTTGCCCAAGCCCGTCGGCGATGATGCGGGCGACGACGTCGGGTGTCGAGCCGGCCCCGAACGGGACCATGATCTTCACGGTCTTTGCCGGCCAGGTCTGCGCCATGCCCGGCGCAGCGGCAGCGAGGACAAGGCAAAACGTCAGCGCGATACGCTTGAGCATGGGTGTTTCCTCCCGACCATTTTCCTTGGCTAGTCGACGTCGTGTCCGAGATAGGCTCCGTCGTCTTCGAGCGTTTGTTGCAGCATTTCGACCGCAATATCCAAGTTGCCGGCATTGCCGGCAAGCGAAAGATGCGCGCCGGTTCCTGCCGCCTGGCCCATGACGAAACAGGGGCCGCTGACGCGGGCCGCCGCCTGGCCCTCGTGCGTCATCGATGCGCAACGTCCGGCAACCCAAAGATTGTCGATGCGGCGGGGCACCAGCATGCGATAGGGCAGCTGATTGAAACCGCGTGAGGCCGGGATCTCCGGCCAGCGCCAGACCACGTCGCCGGCGACGTGGCTCTCCACCGGCCACCCGTTCACGCCGATACTGTCGGCAAAGCTTGCGCAGGAGAGCACGTCTTCGACGCTGAGCCGGTAATGGCCGGCGATGCGCCGCGTCTCGCGCACGCCGAGCTGCGGCGGGATGTCGACGACGTAGGAATTGGCGAAGCCCGGGGCCTCGCGCCGCAGGAACTCGAAGAACGCCATGGCCTGGCGGCGGCCTTCGATTTCGCCGGCGCTGAGTTCCCGCGCATCGGTGCCGTCGACGGCGCGGCCGTCCGCGGTCTTGACCTGGGTGACGTTGACGCGCCATTCGCCGGAATGCTTTTGCGGCCGGACAATAGCGCCCTTGCGCGGGAATTTAACGCCGCGCTTTTCCGCCGCGTTCATCAGCTCGGGGATCGTCCGCCATGCCTCGCCGGCGAGCGCCGCATCGACCCCGTTGAGGCGAAACATCATGGTCGGGTAGAGCATGTGGCCTGCGTCGTCACCTTTGTCGAAGTCGGCGCCGGCGAAGGCGGCGAGGTCGCCGTCACCGGAGCAGTCGATGAAGGTGCGTCCGAGAAAAGCGCGGCGGCCGGATTTTCCCTCGATCAGCAGCGCCTGGATGCGGGCGTCGCCCTGCATCACGACGCCCGTCGCCAGCGAGTGGAACAGGATGTCGACGCCGGCGGATTGCAGCAGGTCGTCAGCCGCGCATTTATAGGCCGCGGTGTCATAGGCCTGCGCAAAGATCTTGCCGAATACGAGATGCGGCGCGTTCAAGCCGCCAAGCCGCTCGATGCGCGCCAGCAGGTCATCGGCGATGCCGTGCACTACCTGCTTGATTTCGCCGCGCACATTGGCGTGCAGTCCGCAAAAATTGGTGACGCCGGCCGCCGTGCCCATGCCGCCGAGAAAACCGTAGCGCTCGACCAGCAGCACGCTGCGGCCGTGCTTGCCGGCCGCGGCCGCGGCGGCGATCCCGGCGGGGCCGCCGCCCAGCACGATGACCTCGTATTCGCCGCCGATCGGGGTCTTCCGTTGCGGTTCGACCACGTGGGACGGACTGGCGGCCATCGGCTATCGACCCTTTGTGCTGCACGGCTTGCAATGACTGCCGCTATCCTCTACTGCGGCGGTCGTAGAAGGTAGCAATAAACTGCCGGGTATCGCATGGGCCTTGCAATCCTCATTCTCGGGTTGGTCGTCATGCTTGGCGCCCACGTCTTCGTGACGTTTCGCGACGAGCGCGCGAGCCTGATTGCGCGGCTCGGCCTCAACGGCTATCGCGCGCTTTTCTCGGTCGTTTCGACCGCCGGCCTCGTTCTCATCGTCTGGGGCTTTGCGGAATATCGCGCGCAAGGCTTGATCCAGGTCTGGACGCCGGCCGCGTTCATGCGGCACATCACGGTTGGCCTGATGCTGTTCGCCGCGGTTTTCATCGTCGCGGCGTTCATCCCCAGCCATATCCGGACCAAGCTCAAGCATCCGATGCTGGCCAGCGTGAAAACCTGGGCCTTCGCGCATCTGGTTTCAAACGGCGATCTTGGCTCTATCCTGCTGTTCGGATCGTTTCTCGCCTGGGGTGTCTATGCCCGCATTGCCGCCAAGCGGCGGGGCGACCTCGGCCCGGCCACCGCGCCCGCAGGCTTGCTCAACGATATCATCGTGGTGGTGCTCGGCATTGTCGTCTATCTCCTGCTCGGGTTCTATTTCCATCCGTACTTGATCGGCGTGCCGGTACTCGGGGGGTAAACTTGTCGGTGCAGGATGAGATCAGGCGGCTCACCGCCCCGGACATTTTCGCCCGCAAAGGCGGCGCGCCGATCGTGTGCCTGACGTCGTATCACGCGCACACGGCGCGCCTGGTCGACAAATATTGCGACGTGATCCTGGTCGGCGACTCACTCGGGATGGTGATGCACGGGCTGGAGACGACGGTTCCCGTCACGCTGGAAATGATGATCCTGCAAGGCCACGCGGTGATGCGCGGGAGCAAGCGCGCGCTGGTGGTCGTCGACATGCCGTTTGCGTCCTACGAGGCCTCCAAGGAACAGGCCTTCATGAACGCGGCGCGCGTGATGAAGGAAACCGGCTGCGGCGCCATCAAGGTCGAAGGTGGCGTGCGCATGGCGGAAACCATAGCGTTCCTGGTCGAGCGCGGCGTGCCGGTGATGGGTCATGTCGGCCTGACGCCGCAATCGATCAACACGATCGGTTCGTTCCGCGCGCAGGGGCGCGAGGAAGCCGATTGGGCGCGTATCGAGCGTGACGCCCTCGCGGTCGCCGAGGCGGGCGCCTTTTCCGTGGTGATCGAGGCGGTGGCCGAGCCGCTGGGGCGCGAGCTCACGGCTGCCGTGCGCATTCCCACCATCGGCATCGGGGCGAGCGTTGCCTGCGACGGGCAGATCCTGGTGCTCGAGGACATGCTGGGCTTGACCCCGCGGGTGCCGAAATTCGTCAAACGCTTTGGCGACCTCGGCCCCGGCATCGAAAAAGCGGTGGCCGACTATGCCGCGGAGGTGCGGGCGCGCACATTTCCGGGCGCGGACCACGTCTACCCGATGAAGGGCAAAAAGCCCTAAACCCCCGGATATTAACGATTATCAAGCCGCGCTTTGCCTTGGCATCGCCACATCGTTAGGTTACGCCGCAGTCCGCTGCGGGACCGGGCAGCGCGGGGATCTGGAGCAATTCGTGGCCGATATTTTTCATGAAGTTGATGAGGAAGTACGCCGCGAACGGCTGCAAAAGCTGTGGGACACCTACGGCATCTATGTCATCGCGCTCGCCGTGCTCATCGTCGCCGGTATCGGCGCCTGGCGCGGCTATGAATACTGGCAGGCGAAGAAGGCGGCTGCCGCCGGCGCGGCATTCGAGTCCGCGCTCAGCTTGAGCGAAGAGGGCAAGCACGCCGAAGCGGATGCGGCCTTTGCCAAGATCGCCGCCGAGGCGCCGGCGGGCTATCGTATCCTGGCGCGCCTGCGCGCCGCCGCCGAACTGGCGGAGAGCAAGCCGGCCGACGCCGTCAAAGCCTATGACGAACTCGCCGCCGACAATTCTCTCGGCTCGACCTTGCAGGATCTTGCCGCCATTCGCGCCGGAATGCTGGTTCTCGATACGGCGCCGCTTGCCGATATGCAGCGCCGTCTTGGCGCTGTCGCCGAACCGGGGCGCTCCTTCCGCCACAACGCGCGCGAACTATTGGCCCTGTCGGCCTGGCGCAATCACGATATTGCCGCCGCCCGCCGCTACATCGACATGATCGCGAACGATGGCGAGTCGCCGCCGGGCGCACGCGCGCGCGCCGAAGTGCTCGCGGCGCTGATCGCCGGCAGCGGCAAGAGCTGAGGATTGGTTCATGCGGCGCCGCGTGCATCGGATATTATTGCTGGCCGTCATCGTCGCGGTCGTTCCGGTGCTCGCCGGCTGCGAAAATTTCGACTCCGAGAAGTTCGACATTTTCAACCTCAACGAAAAAAAGAGGCTGAAAGGCGAGCGCAAGGAGTTGTTCCCCGAAGGCGTGCCGGGGGTGACGCAGGGGCTGCCGCCCGAATACCTCAACAAGCCGCAATCGACCGCCCAGCAGCCTTCGCCCATCCCCCTGACCACGAACGGGGCGGCGCCGAACGACAAATCCGCAGCGCTCGCGCCGCCGAACGATAAATCCGCCGCCCCCGCGCAACCGGGCAAGGCGGCCGCGATCGAGCCCGCGCCCGAGCCCAAGCCCAAGGCGAAGCCGAAGCGCAAGCCGAAACCGCATGTGGCGTCCCACCCGACGAAGCCGGTCGAGTCGCGACCGGCAGCGCCGGTGCAGGCGAGCGACCAGCAAAAGCCGCCGCCCTGGCCGGACCAAAAGCCAAAGCCGGCGTCGTCGTCCTGGCCCGCGCAGCAGGGGCAAAACACGGGCATGGAGCCCTGGCCGACGGCGCCTGCTCCCGGCACGTTCTCTCGCTGACGGGTCGGGGGCCGCGGGCTTGACCCGGGGACGGCGCGCGCCGCAAACACACCCTGCGGATTCTGTTGATGGATTGCCGGGCCGCGCCCGGCAGTGACCGGGTATGAGCTTCACCATCGCCATTGTCGGCCGGCCCAATGTCGGCAAGTCGACCTTGTTCAACCGGCTCGTTGGCCGGCGCGCCGCGCTGGTCGATGACCGACCGGGGGTCACGCGTGACCGGCGCGAAGGCGAGGGCAGGCTCGGCGATCTGGACTTCACGGTCATCGACACCGCCGGGCTGGAACAATCGGCGCCGGAAAGCCTCACCGGCCGCATGCGCGCACAGACCGAAACCGCAATGGCGCAAGCCGACGCGATCTTCTTCATGATCGACGCCCGCGCCGGCCCATTGCCTGCCGACCGCGCCTTCGCCGAACTCGCGCGCAAGGCCGGCAAGCCGACCATCTTGATCGCCAACAAGATGGAGGGCACCGCGGGTGAACCCGGGCGGCTCGATGCCTATTCGCTCGGCCTTGGCGAGCCGGTGCCGATATCCGCCGAACATAACGAAGGCCTGTCCGATCTCTATGATGCTTTGCGCGCGGCGCTTCCCGAACGCACGGCGGCGCAGATCGAAGCGGCGGCCGAACCGTCCGGGCCGCATCCTATCCGCGTCGCCATTGTCGGGCGCCCGAACGCCGGCAAGTCGACGCTGGTCAACCGTCTGATCGGCGAGGAGCGCCTGCTTACCGCGCCGGAAGCAGGCACGACGCGCGACGCCATCGCGGTCGATCTCGATTGGCACGGACGAAAATTCCGCATCCACGACACCGCCGGCCTGCGCCGCCGCTCGCGCGTTGAGGAAAAGCTGGAAAAGCTCTCGGTCGCCGACGCGCTCAATGCGGTGCGCTTTGCCGAGGTGGTCGTGGTCCTGCTCGACGTCGAGAATGCGTTCGAGGAACAGGACCAGCGCATCGCCGATCTGGTCGAGCAGGAAGGCCGGGCCATCGTCATCGCGGTCAACAAATGGGATCTGCGCGAAAAAACAGCCGGCGCGATCGGCAAGCTGCGCGAGCAGGCCGACGAGAAGCTCATGCAGATGAAGGGCGTGCCGTTGGTTGCCGTGTCGGCGCTGACCGGCGAGGGACTTGACCGCCTGATGCAGGCGGTGGTCGAGGCCTATGCGGTGTGGAACAGGCGCGTGCCGACCAGCGCGCTCAATCGCTGGTTCGAGCAGACGGTCGAGTCGCATCCGCCGCCGGCTGTGTCCGGGCGCAGGCTGCGCCTTAACTACATCACACAGGCGAAAAGCCGGCCGCCGAGCTTCGTGCTGTTCTGCACCCGCGCCGACGCGCTGCCCGACGCCTACAAGCGTTACCTGGTGAATTCGCTGCGCGAGAGATTCGAGCTTCCCGGCACGCCGATCCGCCTGACGCTGCGCGAGAAGGATAACCCATTCAAGGGCAGGGCGAAGCGCAAACATTGAGTTTTGTCGGCGTCGGTTCAAACTGGAGGACCCACAGCCTTGTGGCGGAGCGCCCGATTTTCCAAGTAAAATGCGGACGACAGCACGTCCGCGCCGGGAGTGGATGCTATGGCCGACACCTCGAATACAATTCCGATCGAAGCATGGAACACGATTCTTTTTGAGAAGTTCTGCCGGTTTCGTTTTGTGCTGACCCACGGCCTGTCCGACCATAGCGACGAGCTGTTGCGCCGGCGTCCCTACCCGCGCGGCGCGCGCGTGCTAGATGTGGGTTGTGGTTTCGGCGACACGACGCAAATCATTGCGAAACAGGTTGCCCCCGGAGGCAGTGCGGCCGGTGTCGATTGCGCTCAGAATTTCGTCGACCAGGCCGCGCGCGAGTCGGCCGACGCCAAGGTCGCCAACACAACATTCTTCGTCGCCGACGTGCAGACGGAGGATCTGCACGGACCCTATGATGCGGCGTTTTCGCGCTTCGGCACGATGTTCTTCAACATGCCTGTCCCGGCCTTGCGCAACATCCGCAAGGCGCTGCGGCCCGGCGGCGAATTGACGATGATCGTGTGGCGCAAACGCGAAGACAACCCTTGGGTGCACGATGCCGAGCTTTGCGTTCGAGAGATCGTCCCGGTGGTGAAACACGAGGAAACCGACGCGGTTCATTGCGGCCCAGGCCCGTTTTCGATGGCTGGCCCGGACATGGTCAGCGACATGCTGCGAATTGCCGGCTACGAGCGCGTAAGCTTCGAGCGCTACGACACCGACATCTGCATGGGCCGGAATATGGACGACGCGATCGAATTCGCCATGGCGCTCGGGCCGGCCGGAGAAATCATCCGTCTTGCCGGCGACGAAGGACAGAAACGCAAAGACCAGGTCATAGCGGCGCTGCGTAAGACGCTCGAACCGCGGCTGCGCAAGGATGGCGTATGGGCGCGCTCAAGCAGCTGGTTCGTAACGGCGCGCAATCCTGCGCACTGAGCGGCTTCAGGCGCGATGCAGAAATCGCGCACCTCACGGCTTCGGCCGGCTCGGCTGCGCGTGCAAGGCAATGGTTAGCGCGCCGCCAGCCGACAGCAGGGCGCCGGCCATAAAGCCGAATTTGTAGCCGGATGCGAGCGAGCCGAGACCGGCGGCGATCGCAACGCCGGCAAGCTGCGCGACCCGGCTCGCGGCATTGTTGACGCCCGAGGCGAGCCCTTCATCGGCCTCCGGCACGCTCGACATCACCGAAGCGGTCAGCGGCGCCACCAGCACCGCGAATGAAAGCCCCAACAGCGCCATCGGCGCGACCACGCCGGGGATCAGCGAGGCGTCCCGCACAAGGGCGAGCCAGCTGTAGGCCAGCGCCGCGCCGAGCGGCCCAACGATCAGCATGGTGCGGGCGCCCCATTTGTCCGCCAAGGCGCCGAACCGCTGCGACAACAGACCGACGCCGAGCGTGAACGGAAGGAACACTAGTCCCGCGTCGGTCGCCGACAGACCACGCCGGTCGACAAGATCGAACGGCAGGAGAAAAAACATGATCGACAGGCCTGCATAGATCAACAAGGTCGCAACATTAAGCCCGAAAAACTCCGCATTTTTGGCGAGCCGCGGCGGCGTCATCGGATGCGTGCTCACGCGCTCCCAGGCCGCGTAGGCGAGAAGGCCGATCACGCCGAACAGGCCGGCCGCAACGATCGTTGCACCCGAAACGGATGCGGGCGTCTCGCTGCGGCCGATCTGGCTCAGCGCCCAGGCGAGTGCGCCGAGCGCGGCGGCAATGATCGCTGCGCCGAGCAGGTCGAATTGCCTCGGCTCCAGCCGGTCGGCCGGTGCATAGGCCCACAGCAGCGCAACCGCAGCCACCGCGATTGGCGGATTGATCCAGAATATCGACTGCCAGCCGAAAGTTTCCGTGAGCCAGCCACCCAATACGGGTCCGGCGGCGGTGGTCAGCGCGGACGCCGCCGCCCACGCGCCGATCGCCGCATTGCGTTCGTTTTTGGGGTAGGTCGCGCCGATCAGCGCGAGGCTCGACGGCGTCAGCAAGGCCGCGGCGATCCCCTGCGCCACGCGCGCGGCGATCAGCCATGACGCCGAGGGCGCCAAGGCGCAGGCAATCGAGGATGCGCCGAACAGGAGGCAGCCGGTTGCCAGTATCCGCGTCTTGCCGTGCGCGTCGGCAAGCGCGCCGCCGACCAAGGTGAGCGAGGCCAGCGCCAGCATATAGCCGTTGATGACCCATTGCACCGAGGCGAGATCGGCGCCGACAGCGGCGCGGAGCTTGGGCAGCGCGACGGTGAGCGCGGAGCCGTCGATGAATGCCATCGATGACGCCAGGATGCAGGCCGCGAGCACTATGCGCCGGATGCGCAAGGGCGCCAGGCGCCCGAGCGCACGCGGACAAGGCTGCGCTTCGATAACGCCGCGGCTGCACGGCTCGACAATCGGCTGCGCCATGAATCGCGCCTTTCAGGAAGGCGGATGAAAGCCCAGAAATCGCCCGTCGCGGAAACTGAAGATCTTGCCGGTCTCCGTGCAGTCGGCAAGGCAAAGCGGCACGATCGTTTTCGCCACGTCTTCCGCCGTCGGCAGCGTCGAGGGATCGACGCCGGGAAACGCCGTCGCCATCATGCGCGTCCGCGTCTGGCCCGGGCTGAACAGGTTCACACGCACCTTTGTGTTTGCGCACTCGGCGGCATAGGTCCGTACCACGGCGTCCAGGGCCGCTTTGGAAGCGGCATAGAGGCCGAAATAGGGACGCGCCATGTAGGCGACCGCCGAAGTGATGAACACCGCGCGTCCGGCTTCGGAAGCTTTCAGCAAGGCGTCGCAGGCACGAATGAGTTGCCAATTGGCGGTGACGTTGACCGTCATCACATCGTTCCAGGCCTTCGGCTCGATGTGGCCGAGCGGCGAGGGCGTCGTCAGCAGCCCGGCATTGCCGACCAGGACGTCAAGTCGTCCGTAACGCTCGTTGAGCGCAAGTGCGAGCCGTGCGATGCCGTCCGAATCTTTCATGTCCAGCGGCACCAGCGTGGCCGTGCCGCCGGCCGCTTTGATCCGGTCGTCGAGTTCCTCGAGGCCGCCGACCGTGCGCGCCGCCGCCACCACATGCGCGCCGGTCTGTGCCAGCTGCAAAGCAAGCGCCGCGCCGATGCCGCGCGAGGCGCCGGTGACGAGCGCGATACGGTCGGATAGGGGACCGGGCATAGGGTGGCCTAACGCAAGACCTAGATGGCTTCGGCGAGCAGCGACAATTGCCGCGGGCTGGCCTCGTGCGTGGCCTGATCGGTGAGCGGCGTCGGATAATCGCCGGTGAAGCAGTGATCGGTGAACTGCGGGCGGACGGGGTCGCGGCCAGGCAATCCCATGGCGCGGTAGATGCCGTCGACCGATAGAAATGCCAGCGAATCCGCGCCGATGAACTGACGCATCCCTTCCAGATCGTGGGTGGCGGCGAGCAGCTTGTCGCGTTCCGGCGTGTCGATGCCGTAGTAATCGGGGTGGGTGATCGGCGGCGAGGCGATGCGGAAATGCACCTCTTTGGTGCCGGCATCGCGCATCATCTGCACGATCTTGCGCGACGTGGTGCCGCGCACGATGGAATCGTCCACCAGCACGATGCGTTTGCCCTGAACCACCGCGCGGTTGGCGGAATGCTTCATGCGGACGCCCTGATCGCGGATCGATTGCGTCGGCTGGATGAAGGTGCGGCCGACATAGTGATTGCGGATGATGCCGAGCTCATAGGGGATGCCGGATTCGCGGGCAAAGCCGATCGCCGCCGGCACGCCGGAATCCGGGACCGGGACGACCACGTCGGCCTGGGTCGGGGCCTCGCGCGCGAGCTCCGCACCCATCGTCTTGCGCACGTCATAGACATGACGTCCGCCGACGATGGAATCCGGCCGCGAGAAATAGATGTATTCGAAGATGCAGGGCCGCGGCGCCATCGGCGGGAACGGCTTGTGCGATTGTGCGCCTTCCTCGTCGAAGATCACCACCTCGCCGTTCTCGATATCGCGCACATATTTGGCGCCGATGATGTCGAGCGCGCAGGTCTCCGAGGCAAGGATCGGGCAGCCGTCCAGCGTTCCGTAAACCAGCGGACGGATGCCGAGCGGATCTCGCGCGCCGACCAGTTTCTTGTTGGTCATGCCGACGAAGGCGTAAGCGCCTTCCAACTGGCGCAAGCCCTCGATGAAGCGGTCAACGAAGCGGTTGCGCCTGGCGCGCGCGACCAGATGCAGGATCACCTCGGTGTCGGTGGTCGACTGCATCATGGCGCCTTCACTCACTAGGTCGCGCCGCAGCTTGATGCCGTTGGTGAGATTGCCATTGTGGCCGATGGCGAAGCCGCCGGCGTTGAGCTCGGCGAACAGCGGTTGCACGTTGCGCAGGATGGTTTCGCCGGTGGTCGAATAGCGCACATGGCCGATCGCCGTTGTGCCGGGCAAGCGGTCGATCACCTCGCGCTTGGCGAAGGTGTCGCCGACCAGGCCGAGCCGGCGTTCGGAATGAAAGCGCTTGCCGTCGAAGCTGACGATGCCGGCGGCTTCCTGGCCGCGATGCTGGAGCGCGTGCAGGCCGAGCGCGGTAATGGCGGCTGCGTCGGGATGGCCGAATATGCCGAACACGCCGCATTCCTCGCGTAACCGGTCGGCATCCGGATCGAATTCGGCGCCGGCGGTGTCTACGAGGTCTTGCGGGTGCTGCTGCATCGCTAGAGCGCTCCGGCCCGGGGTTTGAGCTCCGATTTCTGGTCGGGGCTGGTATCCGGCGGTTCCTGGTCTTCGGGCTTTTGCCGCTTCAACCGCTTTAAGATGGTGCTTTCGGGATCGTCCGGCAACATGGACATCAGCCATTGTCCCGTACTTTGCAACACGACCTTCGACTTGGCGCCGCGCACCCATTCCGGCTGGCTGCGGTCGGGCACCAGCCAGGCGAAAAACAGGAAGGCGACCACCACGATGATCAGCCCGCGGCCGAGTCCGAACAGGAAGCCGAGGGTGCGGTCGAGCGCGCCGACCCGGCTGTCGAGGATCAGGTCCGAGATGCGCACGGTGATCACCGAGACGATCAGCAGCGTGAGCAGAAATACCGCGCCGACGCTTGCCCCGGCCGCCACCATGTCGCTGGAAATGTACTGTTTGGCGATCGGCAGCACGCGCGAATAGGAATACAGCGTGACCAAAGCGGCGATGCCCCAGGCGCCGATCGACAGGATTTCGCGCATGAAGCCGCGGATCATGGCGAGCAGGCCGGAGATCAACATGACCACCAAAAGCATAATGTCGAGCAGCGTGATCGGCATTTCGCTCTCATCGGCCCGGCGGCTGCGCGCGCCGGCCGCAATGCTTGCAGATAAGCCGCTGCGGCGAATCCGCAACCGTCGCTGCGGCTCCGGCACAGGGCAACGGGGTTGGCCTTAAGTCTTTAATTTTACGACCATTTCTGCCCGCGTTCCCGCCTGTCTCAGGGGGCGCAAGCGGCGGTTTCGACGCCCCGTGTATAGCGGGGCGTCACGGCGCCGTCACCCGTCTTGTGCACGGGTTTTCGCACCCGTGCCGCGGCTGCCGCGGGCGGCAATGTCGGCGACCAGGCTGCGAAGGCTCGCCACCTCGGTCACCTTGAGCCCCGGCTCCGCGGCGTCGGTTCGCCCCGCTTCCGGAACGACGGCCTGAGCGAAACCGAGCTTTGCGGCTTCCTTGAGCCGGGCGGCGCCTTGCGCCACCGGCCGCACCGCGCCCGACAGCGAGACCTCGCCGAAATAAACGGCGTCTGCCGGCAGGGGCGCATTGGCGAGCGAGGAGACGAGCGCGGCGGCTGCGGCGAGATCGGCCGCAGGTTCCTGGATGCGCAATCCGCCGGCGACATTGAGATAGACGTCGTGGCCGCCGAGCCGCACGCCGCAATGCGCCTCCAGCACGGCGAGCACCATCGACAGCCGGCTCGGGTCCCAGCCGACCACGGCCCGCCGCGGCGTGCCGAGCGAGGTCGGCGCCACCAGCGCCTGCATCTCGACCAGCAGGGGCCTTGTGCCTTCGATGCCGGCAAACACCGCCGTGCCGGGCTGTCCGAGATCGCGCTCGGACAGGAACAACTCGGAAGGGTTGGCGACTTCGCGCAGGCCCGATCCTGTCATCTCGAACACGCCGATTTCGTCGGTCGGGCCGAAGCGGTTTTTCACCGCGCGCAGGATGCGGAATTGGTGCGAGCCTTCGCCCTCGAAGGAGAGTACGGCGTCTACCATGTGCTCGACCACGCGCGGACCGGCAATCTGGCCGTCCTTGGTGACATGGCCGACGAGGATGATGGCGGCGCCGGATTTCTTGGCGAAACGGATCAGCGCCTGCGCCGCGCCGCGCACCTGCGTGACCGTACCCGGCGCGGATTCCACCAGTCCGGTCCACATGGTCTGGATCGAATCGATCACGATCAGGCGCGGCGTCTTGCCTTCCGACAAGGTGGAGACGATATCCTCGACCGAGGTTTCGGCGGCAAGCTCGACTGCGGCATCGGCGAGCGATAGCCGCTCCGCGCGCAGCCGCACCTGCGCCACCGCCTCTTCGCCGGAAATGTAGACCGCGCGGTGGCCGCACCGCGCGATCGCTGCGGCGGCTTGCAGCAATACCGTGGATTTGCCGATGCCGGGATCGCCGGCCATCAGCAAGACCGAGCCGCGCACGAAACCGCCGCCGGTGACACGGTCGAATTCGGCAAGACCGCAGGGCAGCCGCGGCGCTTCGAGCGCCTCGCCGGTCAGCGGCTCGAGCGCGAACAGCCGGCCCTTGCCGGCCTTGCGGCCCGGACCGGGGCGTTCGGCGCCTTCCTCGGCGAGCGTATTCCACTCGCCGCAGGCCTCGCATTTGCCCTGCCAGCGGGAAAAGGCCGCGCCGCAGTTCTGGCAGATGAAGCTGAGATTGCGCCTGGACAAGGAATCACCCGGGAAATGCCGCTCGGCAGCCTAAAGCCGCCATGAGAACATTACAAGAACATTGTTTAAGAAAGCGCCAATTTCCGGGGACTTGGCGCGGCGGGGAATTCAGCCCCGGTAGACCCGGTGATAGCGCCTGCCGAGGTTGGTCAGTACCTCGTAGCCGATGGTGCCGGCGGCGCTGGCGAGCGTGTCGACCGTGATTTCGTCGCCGATCAGCGTCACAAGGTCGCCGCGCCGGGCGCTGCCGTCGGGCAGGTCGGTGATGTCGATTGCCAAGAGGTCCATCGAAACGCGGCCGGCGAGCGGGCAACGCTTGCCGGCAACGATGGCGTCGGCGCCGGGCGCGTCGTCGGAGGCGCTCGCCGCGCGCAGGTAACCGTCGGCGTAACCCACCGCGGCGACGGCGATGCGGGTTGCGCGCTTGGCGGTCCAGCCGGCGTCGTAGCCGACCGTCTCGCCGCGCGGCACGCTGCGCACCTGCACGATGCGCGCCTGTAGGTCGATCACCGGGCGCATCGGGTTGCTCTGCCCGGGGATCGGGTTGACGCCATAGAGCGCGACGCCGGGACGCACCATGTCGCAATGGGCGGACGCCCCGATGAAAATGCCGGACGAATTGACGAGCGAAGACGGGATGCCGCGATAGAGCACGCGCACCTCACGGAATACACTGATCTGGCGGGCATTGAGCGGATGCTCCGGCAGTTCGGCGCAGGCAAGGTGGCTCATCAGCAGACTGATGCCGTGGTTTTCGGCGCGGATGCGCGGCGCCAGCGCGGCGGCGTCATTCACCGAGACACCGAGCCGGTTCATTCCCGTGTCGACATGCAGCGCGGCGCCGCCGCGCCAGCCTTGCGTGTTGCAGAAGGCGTCCCATTCGGCGAGTTCGACCATGCTGCCGATCACCGGCCGCGCACGGATATCGGCGTAGGCCGGCGCAGTTTCCGGCAGCAGCGAATTGAGCACGTAGATCGCCGGTTCGGACACGACGGCGCGCACCCGCCGCGCCTCGCCGAGATCGGCGACGAAGAATGTTTTGCAACCGGCTTTGCCGAGCGTTGCCGCGACCTGTTCGATGCCGCAGCCATAGGCGTCGGCCTTGACCACGGCGGCGCATTCCGCCGGCGTGGCGCGGCGGGACAGCGCACGCCAATTGGCCGCGATGGCGGCGAGATCGATGCTGAGAATCCCGCCCGCCTGCGCCTCCGGCGCGCCCGCGGCGACGTTAGTTTCAAGGCTCGCCGCCGGGCTCAAACGGGGATCGGTCTCGGATTCGATAATGGCCATGACGGCTAGGGTTTAGCGGCCTCGGCGCGCCGCGTCCATGCGGGGTGCCGGCCGCCGGAAATGCAGCGGAAATCAGGCCTGGAAAATAAGCATGATAAATGCGGCGAACAGCACCACATGAACGGCGCCTTGCAGAATATTGGTGCGGCCGCTGGCGAAGGTGACGACGCAGACGGCGAGCGTGAGCAGGAACAACACGTTATTGGCCTTGTCGAGCCCGAGAAAAACCTCGTGCCGGGTCAGGTTGCTGATCACCAACATCGCCGGCACGGTGAGCCCGATGGTCGACAGCACCGATCCGAGCGAAATATTGATCGACCGCTGTAGCCTGTTGATCGCGGCGGACCGCGTGGCGGCGATCGCCTCTGGCGTGGCCACCAGCATGGCGATGATGACCCCGCCGAGCTCATCCGGGGCCTTCAACGTCTCGATGAAATAATCGATGGGGTGGGCGAGTTGCTCGGCCAAAAACACCACGGGCAGGATATACGCCAGCAGCAATCCGGCATGCCACCACAGCGACCGCGCGGCCCTCGGCAGCGCGGGCGGTTCGCTAGGATCGTCGCCATCGCTGATGAAATAGCCCCGGTGCCGCCCGGTCTGGATGGCGAGGAATGCGCCGTAGAGGCCGAGCGACATGACCGCGAGAAAAATCTGCTGCGGACCGGAAAGCGTCGGCCCCGGCGTCGTGACGGTGAAATTCGGAAGCGTCAGCGCGAGCACCGTCAAGGGAATGATGACGCCGAGATAAGCGTTTGCGCCTTGCAGGTTGTAATGCTGCTCGCTGTGGCGCCAGCCCCCGAGTAGCAGCGATCCGCCGACCATGCCGCCGAGAATAATCATGACGATGGCAAACAGCGTGTCGCGGACCAGTGTCGGGTTGTTTTCGCCATGCAGCATGACGGCGGAAATGCTCAAGACTTCGATGGTGGTCACCGAAAACGTCAGCACCAGCGTGCCGTAGGGTTCGCCGAGGATTTCGGCGACGTTATCCGCGTGTCGGGCAACCGACAGCGCCGAGCCGAGCACGACGCCGAAAAGCCAGATGAAAACGAGCGTGAGCCACAATGGGTTGGCCAGCGCGTCGTACAGCGGATCGCCGAACAAAAAAAAGAACAACGCGGTACCGAGGCTGATGGCTAAAAACCATTCGGCCTCAATGGCGCTGCGCAGTCGAACCGATTTTTTTCGTTTCACGAGCTACTGCCCGGGCGAGTATCGCGGCCGTCTAGCCGATCCGTGCCGGCAGGTGATCGACTTTGGCAAGCGAGGAGAATTTCGTGATGGCGCCTTCGAATTGCAGTTCGACCGTGCCGGTCGGGCCGTGGCGTTGCTTGCCGATGATGACCTCGGCCCGCCCGTGCACCTTTTCGCCCTCGGCCAGCCATTCCGCGAATTTCTCGCGGTTGGTCTCCAGCGGCTTGCGCATCTGGTGGTAATATTCCTCGCGGAACACGAACAGCACGACGTCGGCGTCCTGTTCGATCGAGCCAGATTCACGCAGGTCCGCAAGTTGCGGTCGTTTGTCGTCGCGGCTTTCCACCTGACGTGAGAGCTGCGACACCGCCAGCACCGGCACGTTGAGCTCTTTCGCCAGCGCCTTGAGCTTGGTGGTGATCTCGGTGATTTCCTGCACGCGGTTTTCCGCCGACCGGCGGGTCGAGCCCTGCAGCAGTTGCAGATAATCGACGATCAACAGGTCGAGGCCGCGCTGGCGCTTGAGCCGCCGCGCGCGGGCGGCCAGTTGCGCCACCGAGAGGCCGCCGGTCTCGTCGACGAAGAATTGCAGGTTCTGCAATTCGATCGAATGATCCTTGAGGCGCTCGAACTCCGCCTCGCTGATGCCGCCGCGCCGGATCTGGTTGGAGGGAATGCCGGTCTGCTCGGATATGATGCGGGTGGCGAGCTGTTCGGCCGACATTTCCAGCGAAAAGAAGCCTACGATGCCGCCATTGACCGTGCTCTGATGGCCGTCCGGCCGCACCTCGCCGCGCCAGGCTTTGGCGATGTTGTAGCCGATATTGGTCGCCAGCGAGCTTTTGCCCATGCCCGGCCGGCCGGCGAGGATGATCAGGTCGGACGGTTGCAAGCCGCCCATCATGCGGTCGAGATCGTCGAGCCCGGTGGCGAGGCCGGACAGCTTTCCGTCGCGCTGGAAGGCGTGCGCCGCCATGTCGATGGCGGTCGTGAGCGATTGGGCGAAGCGCTGGAAGCCGCCGTCGTAGCGGCCGGTCTCGGCCAGCTCGTACAGCTTGCGCTCGGCGTCCTCGATCTGGTTGCGCGGCGAGAAATCGACCGGCGCGTCGAAGGCGACGTTGACCATGTCCTCGCCGACGATAATCAGCGCGCGGCGGATCGACAGGTCGTAGATTGTGTGGCCGTAGTCCTCGGCGTTGATAATGGTGGTCGCTTCGGCGGCGAGCCGCGCCAGATATTGGCTAACCGTCATGCCGCCGATATCGGTGTCGGCGCCGATGAAGGTCTTCAACGTGACCGGCGTCGCCACCTTGCCGGCGCGGATCAGATCGCGCGCAAGTTGATAGATTTTCTGGTGAATCGGCTCGAAGAAGTGCTCCGGATTGAGGAAGTCGGATACCCGGTAGAACGCCTCGTTGTTGACCAGGATGGCCCCCAAGAGCGCCTGCTCCGCCTCGATATTGTGCGGAGCGGAACGAAAATTCTGGGCAGGTTCGCCGACCTGCTTGCGTAACGCCGAATCGAGTGGGGCCATGAATGTCTGTGCTTACCCGGAAATTGTGGCATAGCACGCGCATTTATGGCGGCACTGTGCGGCGCGCCCTTGCGCACGCAATCCACACTGAATCACATGGGCCGATTCAGCGGTGGGAAATGCCGTTTCTTCCTTGACCCTCGGGGCGTTCGCGCGGCGGTTTCCGCGCGCCTACTCGCCGGCGAGCCGCAGCGGCGGATGGCGCTCGCCTTCGGCGCCGCGCAGGCGGCGCTCCTCGCGGGCCATATAGTCCCGCGTCATCGGCACCACGCCCTGCCGCTTGGTGATCTGGATCTGGAACACCATCATGTTCTGCTCGCGGAACGACATTTCGGACGCCGCCAGATAGAACTCCCACATGCGCACGAAGCGCCGGTCGTAGATGCGCTCGACCTCCTCGCGATGGGCGAGGAACCGTTCGCGCCAGGCCTTGAGTGTCTCGGCATAGTGCAGCCGCAGGATTTCTATGTCGGTCATCAGCAGGCCGGCTTTCTCGATGCGCGGCAGCACCTCGGAGAGCGCGGGAATATAGCCGCCCGGGAAGATATATTTCGCGATCCAGGGATTGGTCACGTTCGGCCCTTCCGAACGGCCGATCGAATGCAGCACCATCACGCCGTCGTCGGCGAGCAGTTCGGCGCTCTTGCGGAAGAAGGTGTCATAATGGTTGACGCCGACATGCTCGAACATGCCGACCGACACGATGCGGTCGAACTGTCCCTTGAGGTCGCGATAGTCCTGCAGGTTGAAGCGGGCGCGATCGGCAAGCCCCTTTTCCGCGGCGCGCTCGTTAGCGACGGCGTACTGTTCCTGCGAAAGCGTAACCCCGGTGACGTCGGCGCCGGCGACTTCGGCGAGGTAGAGGCCGAGACCGCCCCAGCCGCAGCCGATGTCGAGCACGCGCAGGCTCGCTTCGGTGCGGTCGCCGCCGAGCAGCAGCTTGGCGGCTAAATGCCGTTTTTTCGCGAGTTGCGCGTCGTCGAGCGTTTGCTCGCGATTTTCAAAATAGCCGCAGCTGTATTGCCGGTCGGCGTCGAGGAACAGCGAATAGAGCCGGCCGTCGAGATCGTAATGATGCGCCACATTCTCGCGCGCGCGCCGGCGTGGATTGAACTGCTGAAAGCGGCGGTGCAGGTAACGCAGCAGCCACTGCGGCCGCGCCCAGTGCGGCACGTCGGTGTTTTGCCCGAGCGCAATGGCCAGCACGTCGGCGATCGAGCCTTGCTCGACCACGAACGTGCCGTCCATGTAGGATTCGCCCAATTTGAGTTCGGGATCGAGCAGGATGGCCCATTCGGCCGCGCGCGAGGTAAAGCGAACCGATACCGGCTGGCCGGTTCCGTCGCCGAACGTCAACACCGTGCCGCGCGAGGTGGTAACCCGAAACGTTCCCCGCCGGATGAAGGTCTCAAGCAGAAATTGAAGCAACCGGTCCATCGGCCGCCTCCATCGCCCAGCCATCCGCGCCCGCACGGGCTTTGCACTTCTCCCCACCGAGACGCGGGACTTACACACTTACAACCTAGGTATTTAATCAAAGTTCCAACGCCCCAGCAATGCTACAATTCGGGAGCGGACCGGCAATTTTGCCGATGGTCACAATCCGGCGATAATAGGCTATCAACACTTGGCCAGGCGGCGGGCGCGGAAGTGGGCGGCGCAAAATGAGCTATCGAAAGGTTGAGGCAATGATGGGCTTTTATCGCGGCTTACTGGCGGCGATGGCAGTCTTGGCGGCCTGTCTGGCGGGGCCGGCCGGGGCGCAGGAAAATCTGGATTCGGGCAAGTCCGGCGCGCAATTGTTTGCGTCCGATTGCGCCATTTGTCACAAGAACGCGGCAAGTCTGGGCAAGGGCGGTCTGTCCGGCCTCACTGGCTTCCTGCAAGAGCATTACACCGCGAGCGCGCAATCGGCCGCCATCATCGCCGCCTATGTGCAGTCCGTCGTCGGGTCACAGGGGCCGTCCCGGCGCTCCGGTACGACGAAACGCTCGGCCAAAGGCGACGAAAAGGCGAAAGCGGGCGGGAAAAAGTCCGGTGCCGCCGCCTCCGGCGAGACGAAATCCGGCAAGCCGGCCGAATCCAAGAAGACCGAAGGCAATAAGACCGAAGGCAAGTCTTCGGCGCCGCGGCCGCCGGAGACGATCCCGGAACAGTCGAAGGCCGACGCCAAACCGGACAAGCCGGCGAAGTCCGACTAGCCCTCCGCCTTTTCCGCGTCGGCTTTCTTTTTCCTTGGGGCTCTGGCCGGCTTTTTCTCCTGCTCGGCGGGGGCCGCTTGCGGCTCGGCTTGTGCCTCGCCGGGATCGCGCATGGCCTTGGCTGCATCCGGCTCGAAGAAGGCTTCCGCCGTCGCCAGGGCGGCGGCTGCGTCTTCCTCGGCTTGTTCGCGGCGGACCGTGACGTCTTCGCCGCGCGCCACCCGTTCGGCCTCGCCGGCGCTGCGCGCGACGATGACGGTCACGACGGTCTCGACTTCCGGGTGCAATGCCAGCGGCACCTTGTATTGGCCGATCGTCTTGATCGGCGCATTGAGGACAACCTGCGAGCGGTTCACTTCGGCGCCTTCGCCGCTGAGCTGGCCGGCGATATCGCGGGTCGACACCGAGCCGAACAGCTGGCCGGCTTCGCTCGCCTGGCGGATCACCACGATGGTGCGGCCGTCGAGCTTGGCGGCGAGCGTATCGGCGTGGCCCTTGAGTTCGAGGTTTCGCGCCTGCAAGTCGGCCTTCATGCCTTCGAACCGCGCCTTGTTGTCCGCGGTCGCGCGCAGCGCCTTGCCGCGCGGCAGCAGGAAATTACGCGCAAAGCCGTCCTTCACCCGCACGACGTCGCCCATTTGGCCGAGCCTGCCGACGCGCTCGAGCAGAATCACTTCCATTGTCTTTACTCCTTGAGTTGAACTTCGGTTTTCGCTGTATGGCTCATGGTCAGGTGTGTGCGGGCGGCCCGCGTTTGCGGCCGATGCGCGCGCGCAAATCGACGGCGGTCTCGATCAGGCCGAGCACGCAGAGCGCGAGCACCGGCCAGCCGAATACGAGCACCGCGGCATAGACGCTGCCGAGCAGGAACAAGCGCGCGTCGAGGCCCTGTGTGATGGTATGCAGCACCGCAAAGCCGAGCACGCCGTAGGCCATCAGCAGGCTCGCCGACACCACGCCAGCGACGATGCCGACGATCCCGCCGACGAAGCTGAGCACCACCGCAGCCGCCAGCGCCGCTGCCAGCGCGCGCGGGAAGGTCATGGCCGCAAGCTGCGGCCACGGCCGCTTCAGCCGGCCGGAGAATTTCACGATTGTCGCGGCGAGCCACAGGTTGAGCAGGCTGGTCATGGTGGCGAGCACCGCCGCCGCGGGCGGAATGGCGGTGACCAGAAAATCGATCAGCCGCGAGCTATTGGACACGCCGGGAACGCTGAGCGGGCTGCCCGCCGGTGCGTCGGTTTCCACGCGCAGGACATGCATGAGCGCGCCGCGCAAGCCGGCGCGGAAGCTTTCCCCGTCGATGCCGAAATTCGGTATGGCGATGACCACCACCAGCCCGGCGAGCGCGGCCGCCCAAGCCACCAGCCGCCCCGGCGGATACCATTCGAGCGCCGCCACGCCATTGCCGGCGGGGCGCGCGAGCATTGTCAGGTAGCTCAGCCACCAGGCGGGAAATCCGGCGCCGGCGAGGAAGGTGAAAAAGAAAAGCGGGCCGAACGCGATGCCGAGCCCGACCGCGCCGGTCAGCGCGGCGGCCAGCGCCGACCAGTGGCCCCAGCCGAGCCCGGCGATCATGATCGGCAGCGGCGCCAGATAGAACAGCGGGATCGACAGCCACGCGCCGGAGACCACCGAAGCGAACAGCAGAGCCGCCGCGGCGCCGGCACCAATACCGATCATTCCCAGTTGCATCATCACGAGCTGTCCCGCTCCTTTCGAGCGGTTAGAGGCGAAGCGCGTCCGCCCCAACCATCGGCTCGCGGGTGTCCCCGTAAGCCTCGTTGGCTCTTACTTTATCACGTAAGGCAGCAGTCCGAGAAAGCGCGAGCGTTTGATCGCCTGCGCCAGTTCGCGCTGCTTCTTGGCCGACACCGCGGTGATGCGGCTTGGCACGATCTTGCCGCGCTCCGAGACGTAGCGTTGCAGCAGCTTGACGTCCTTATAGTCGATCTTCGGCGCATTGGCGCCGGAAAACGGGCAGGTCTTGCGCCGGCGGAAGAACGGACGGCGCGCGCCGCCACCTTGTGGTGAGAATGCCATGGTCTATTCCTCCACCGCCGCGGCTGCGCCCTCGACATCGTCACCGTCGTCGCGCCGCGGCCGGCGCTCGCCGCGTCCGCGGTCGCCGCGGTCACCGCGATCTCCACGCTCGCCGCGGTCGTCACGATCACGGTCGGATTTGCGCATCATCGCCGAGGGGCCGTCCTCGTGCGCCTCGACTCGGATGGTGAGGTAGCGCAGCACGTCCTCGTTCAGCCGTTCCTGGCGCTCGATTTCGTTGAGCGCGGCCGGCGGCGCATCGACATTGAGCAGCGTCATATGCGCCTTGCGGTTTTTACGGATGCGGTAGTTGAGGGATTTCATCCCCCAATATTCGGTCTTGGTGATCTTGCCGCCGGCTTCGGTGATGACGCCGGCAAGCTTTGCGGTCAATTCCTCGACCTGCTGCGCGGAGAGGTCCTGGCGCGCGAGGTAGACGTGTTCGTATAGCGGCATGAAATGCCTTTCCCTAGGTTTACCCAACGTCCTCGATCCTGGCGCCTAGCCCCTCGAGCCCTTCGGGAAAGGCTCGAATGCTCTGAAGGCGGGAACACGGGACGCCGGGCTTCACCAGCCCTACCGTTTTCGTCTTGGAAAATCAGAAAACGGCCGTCCGTTCAGCTCCCAACCAGGATCGACGGAGCGGGCGGGTTATAGGCGGATTGGGCGGGAAAAGGCAAGGGACGGTGGAGCAGACGCCACGTGGCCTCAGGCTGCCTGCGGATCCGGGTCTTGGCTCGCCGCCTGCAACCGGTCGGCGAGTTTGACCGCGAGATCGACACCTTCGCGGATCTGGCGGGCGGCCTCGGGGGTGGGAGCATTGGTCTTGCGCATCACCTTGAGCGCTTCCAGCAGCCGTTCGAGATTGTCGACGAATAATTGCTGGCGGAACGCGGCATCCGTGCGCGCGCGCGCAAGGTCGTCTTCGGTGACCAATCCGCTCATGCAAACGGCCTTATCGACAGGACCGGCCAAGTCTAGCCGACCGAGTCTTGTCGCTTGGTTACCGTCGCCGGGCCAGCTTGACAGGGGCCTTGTCGCGGTGTCTTTCGGCCCAAAACCGGCGAAATAGCCAGGCGGTGGGAGGAATGGCGGTCGTTTTCGTATTTCCGGGCCAGGGCAGCCAGACGGTGGGCATGGGCAAGGCATTGGCGGCGAATTTCGCCCCCGCCCGCCAGGTCTTTGACGAGGTGGACGCAGCGCTTGGCAGCAAGCTCTCGACCATCGTGTTCGAGGGCCCGGCCGAGACTTTGACGCTCACGGAAAACGCGCAACCGGCGCTGATGGCGGTTTCGCTTGCCGCCATGCGCGTGCTGGAGGCTGAGGCTGGCCTTGATCTCGCGCGCGAGGCGCAATTCGTTGCCGGGCATTCGCTCGGTGAATATTCCGCGCTGGCCGCGGCCGGCGCCTTCACCATCGCCGACGCCGCGCGCTTGTTGCGCACGCGCGGGCAGGCCATGCAGAAAGCGGTGCCCGTCGGCGTCGGCGCCATGGCGGCATTGCTCGGGCTCGAATTCGACGCAGCGGCCGCGGTCGCGGCGGAAGCTGCGCAAGGGCAGGTCTGCCAGGCCGCCAACGACAACGGCGCCGGGCAAGTGGTGCTGTCGGGCGACAAGGCCGCCGTCGAGCGCGCGGTGGAAATCGCCAAGACCAGGGGCGCCAAGCGTGCCATGCTGCTGCCCGTGTCCGCCCCCTTCCATTGCGCCTTGATGCGGCCGGCCGCCGATGTGATGGCGCAGGCGCTGGCCAAAGTGAAGGTGAAGCCGCCGGTCGTGCCGGTGGTCGCCAACGTGCTTGCAAAACCGATCGGCGATCCGGCCGAAATCGTGCGCGCGCTTGTCGCGCAAGTGACCGGCACGGTGCGCTGGCGGGAGTCGGTTGCGGCGATGGCGGCGGCTGGCGCCCATACGTTCTACGAAATGGGAGCGGGCAAGGTATTGAGCGGTCTCATCAAGCGCATCGCCGATGGCGCCAATGCAAGCGCGATCGGCAGTCCGGAGGACGTCGCCGCGTTCAAGGCTACTCGCGCATGATCCCGAAAAGCGGGAACCGGTTTTCGAGCGGGATCCTGCGCTAACGAACCTGGAGTCAGACGATGTTCGATCTCACCGCCAAGACCGCGTTGGTGACCGGCGCTACCGGCGCGATCGGCGGCGCCATCGCCCGCGCGCTGCACCGGCAGGGCGCCGTCGTTGCGCTCTCCGGCACGCGGCGTGAGGTGCTCGATGCGCTCGCCGGCGAACTGAAGGATCGCGTGCACGTGCTGCCCTGCGATCTCGCCGACAAGGACGCGGTCGAGGCGCTGGTGCCGAGCGCGGAAGCGAAAATGCAGAAGCTCGACATCCTGGTCGCAAATGCCGGGGTCAACCGCGATAACCTGCTGGTGCAGTTGCGCGACGAGGACTGGGACAATGTCATCGCGGTCAACCTGACCGCGGCTTTCCGGCTGACGCGCGCGGCGGTGAAAACGATGATGCGCCGCCGCTGGGGCCGCATCATCGGCATTTCCTCGGTGGTCGGCTTCATTGGCAATCCGGGGCAGGGCAATTATACCGCCTCGAAGGCGGGGCTTGCGGGCATGATGAAGTCGGTGGCCGCGGAATACGCCAAGCGCGGCGTCACCGCCAATTGCATCGCCCCCGGCATCATCGCGAGCGCCATGGTCGACAAGCTCAACGACAAGCAACGCGAGAGCATCGTGGCGCGGGTTCCCGCCGGCCGGCTTGGCACGCCGGACGATGTGGCGGCCGCGGTCGTCTATATCGCCTCGGAGGAGGCCGCCTATGTCACCGGGCAGACCATTCACGTCAATGGCGGGATGGCCATGCTCTAGCGCTGCGCCCGCGCAAGCTGAAGACCGCGATCCGGCGCCGTTCATACGCCAAAAAAGGTCGAAATTGTTGGCTTTCCTGGGCTTGCCCGGCTACGCTTGCGCGCGCTAGTCAACGCATTTGAAGTATGGTAACCGAAATTCGGCCCGGCTGGGGCGGCCGATAGCGGATGCGACCGAACTTCCGAGATCGAAAGTCGTTTCACCACCGTCAACCACGATGAGGCCATACCGCGATGGTTGCGTTCCGGTCCCGGTCGCAGCCCAATCTGAAAAGCACGAGGATGGAACGATGAGTGATATTGGCGAGCGGGTGAAGAAGATCGTCGTGGAGCACCTTGGGGTCGAGCCCGACAAGGTGACCGAACAAGCCAGCTTCATCGATGACCTTGGCGCCGACAGTCTCGACACCGTCGAGCTCGTGATGGCTTTCGAAGAGGAATTCGGCTGCGAGATTCCGGACGATGCCGCCGAGACGATCCTTACCGTTGGCGACGCGGTCAAATTCCTCGAGAAAAACGCGAAAAGCTGAGCGAAGCCGCCGCGGCCGCTCGATCGCTTCATCAGTCGCCGAATTGTGGGCTATGCCCGGTGTGCGGAGCGTGGGGCATTGAGTTTGGCGTGGAGCCGGCCATGAGACGAGTCGTCGTCACCGGAATGGGGATGCTCACGCCGCTCGGCTGCGGCGTGGAGACGACTTGGCAGCGGCTGCTCAAGGGCGAAAGCGGCGCCAGGAAGATCGACACCTTCGACGTCTCCGATGTGTCCTGCAAGATCGCCTGCATGATCCCGCGCGGCGACGGCAGCAACGGCACGTTCAATCCCGATCAGTGGATGGAGCCGAAGGAGCAGCGCAAGGTCGACGACTTCATCGTCTACGCCATGTGCGCCGCGAAACAGGCGCTCGACGACGCCGACTGGCGGCCGGAAAGCTACGAAGATCAGACGATGACCGGCGTGCTGATCGGTTCGGGCATCGGCGGCATCGAAGGCATTGCGGAAACCGCAATCGCGCTCAACGAAAGGGGCCCGCGCCGGGTCTCGCCGTTTTTCATTCCCGGCCGCATCATCAATCTCGCCTCCGGTTTCGTCTCCATCGCGCACGGCCTGAAAGGCCCCAACCACGCCGTGGTCACCGCGTGTTCGACCGGTGCGCATGCCATCGGCGACGCGGCGCGTCTGGTGGCGCTTGGCGACGCAGACGTGATGGTCGCGGGCGGCACCGAATCGCCGGTCAACCGCATCGCGCTCGCCGGCTTTGCTGCGCTGCGCGCGCTGTCGACCAATTTCAACGACGATCCGAAGCGCGCCTCGCGGCCCTACGACAAGGCGCGCGACGGCTTCGTGATGGGTGAGGGCGCCGGCGCCGTGGTGCTGGAAGCGCTCGAGCATGCCGAGGCGCGCGGCGCCAAAATCTATGCCGAGCTGATCGGCTACGGGCTGTCGGGCGACGCCTATCATATTACGGCGCCATCGCCGGATGGCGATGGGGCCTTTCGCTGCATGAGCATGGCGCTCAGGCGCGCCGGTTTGTCGGCGGGCGATATCGACTATATCAACGCGCACGGCACGTCGACGCCGCTCGGCGACGAAATCGAGCTCGGCGCGGTGCAGCGGCTGGTCGGCAACGCCGCCGGCCGCATCTCGATGTCCTCGACCAAGTCCTGCATCGGCCACCTGCTGGGCGCTGCCGGTGCGGTGGAGGCGATCTTCTCGATCCTGGCGATTCGCGACGGGGTCGCCCCGCCCACCATCAATCTCGACGACCCCTCGGTCGAAACGCCGATCGATCTGGTGCCGCACGTCGCGCGCAAGCGCGAGATCGGCGCCGCGCTTTCCAACTCGTTCGGATTTGGTGGAACCAATGCCTCGCTGATCTTCAGCCGCCATGCCGCCTGACCGTCCCTACCGCCCCAATGTTTCGCCATATTTTTTCCTGACGCTCGAACGCAACTGACACTTATTACTTCCGCCGCGATGGGACATTGGGCTTGCGCCCGCCGCGGCAGTCGAACGGGAGTGCATCGAAGGTGAGCATGGCGGTGCCGAAAGCGAGAGCGCGCGCGTGAATTCAAAGCCGCCGCACAGCAACGAGGATCGCGATCCGCGTCTTCCCGACGCGGCAAAGCCCGCGCCCTTTTCTGGATCGGCGCCCCGGCCGGCCGCGGCGCCGGCGGCCTCGCTCCACGCCAAGCCCGGCCAGGCGCCGCCCGGCGGCCGCCCGGCGGTGCCACCGCCTCCACCCAGCGGCAAGCCGCCGCGCTCGCCGCGCGCCGCGCTCGAGCCGGAACGCGTGCCGGCCCCCAAGCGCCGCTCCAAGCGCGTGCGCCATCCGGTCGTGATCGTCGGCAACGCCATCTTCACGGTGCTGATCGTGCTCACGGTCGCCGTCGCCGGCGCGCTCTATGTCGGCAAACAACGCTTCGAAGCGCCCGGGCCGCTGGGCGAGGATAAGGTGGTCGATATTCCGCGCGGGCTCGGCATCCGCGATATTTCCGATCTCCTGGTGCGCGAAGGGGTGATCGACCAGCCCTGGGTGTTTATCGGCGGCGTGCTGGTGCTCAAGGCGCGCGGTGATCTCAAGCACGGCGAATACCAGTTCACGAAGAATGCGAGCGTCGCCGACGTGGTCAACACGATCGTCGAAAACAAGGTGGTGCAGCATGCGCTGACCATTCCCGAAGGTCTGACGTCCGGGCAGATCGTCGCCCGCCTTTTGGAGAACGACGCGCTCTCCGGCCAGATCAGGGAAATCCCCCGCGAGGGATCGCTGCTGCCCGAAACCTATAAATTCACCCGCGGCACGGCGCGCGAACAGATCATCCAGCGCATGCAGCAGGCCAACCGTCATTTGGTGCAGGAAATCTGGGAGCACCGCATGGCGGATCTGCCGCTCAAGACGCCGGAGCAACTGGTCATCCTCGCCTCGATCGTGGAGAAGGAAACCGGCAAGCCAGAGGAGCGCTCGCGCGTCGCCTCGGTCTTCATCAACCGGCTCAAGAACAAGATGAAGCTGCAATCCGACCCGACCATCATTTACGGGCTGACCGGCGGCAAGGGCTCGCTCGGCCGCCCGATCCTGAAAAGCGAGATCGACCAGCCGACGCCCTACAATACCTACGTGATCGACGGATTGCCGCCCGGGCCGATTGCCAATCCCGGCCGCGCCTCGCTCGAGGCCGCTGCCAATCCGGCCCGCACCAAGGACCTTTATTTTGTCGCGGACGGCAGCGGCGGCCACGTGTTCTCGGAAACCTACGAACAGCATCAGAAGAACGTGGGGCGCCTGCGCGCGATCGAGAAGAACGGCGCGCCAGACCCTTCGCCAGAAAAGCGCTAGCGCCGACCGGCCTTGTGAGCGCGGGGCCTCGCCGCTAAGGTCGCCGCCACCTTTCAGACGCACAACAAGGCGAGAGCGAACCCCAATGGCTTTGTCGAGCATGACCGGCTTCGCTCGCGGCCACGGTGTCGCCCGCGCCTATGCCTGGAGCTGGGAGCTCAAATCGGTCAACGCCAAGGGTCTCGATCTGCGCCTGCGGCTGCCGCCGGGGTGGGATGCGATCGAGGCGCCGGCGCGCGCGCGCGCGGCGGAAAAGCTTTCGCGCGGCACCGCCTACGCCAATCTCACCGTCGAGCGGAAAGGCGTGGCGCCGACGGTCAAGGTGAACGAGCCGGTGCTGGCGGCGGTGCTGGCGACGCTCAAGGGCCTGCGCGGCGCCGTCGAAGCCGCGCCGCCCACGCTCGATGGAATTCTTTCCCTGAAAGGCGTCATCGAAGTCACTGAGGAAGACGAACGCGAAGAGGACCGCCGCGCGGCCGAGGCCGCCGTTCTTGCCGGCTTCGACAAGGCGCTGGACGAACTGGTCGCCATGCGGCAGGCGGAAGGCACGGCGCTCGGCCGCGTTCTGGCGGCGCGGCTCGAGGAAATCGCCATTCTTGCCGCGCGCGCGGACGCGAGCCCAGGGCGCAGACCGGAAGCGATCAAGGCGCGGCTCGCCGAACAAGTGGCGACGCTGCTCTCGGCGTCGCAACGCTTCGATTCCGATCGCCTGCATCAGGAAGCGATCATGCTCGCCAGCAAAGCCGATATCCGCGAGGAGCTCGACCGCCTGACCTCCCATGTCGACCAGGCGGAAAAGCTGCTCGCCACCGGCGGGCCGGTCGGCCGCCGTCTCGATTTTCTGGCGCAGGAGCTCAATCGCGAATCGAATACGCTCACCGCCAAGGCCAATGACGTCGAGCTCACCAATATCGGGCTGGAATTGAAGAGCGTGGTCGAGCAGTTTCGCGAGCAGGTGCAGAATCTGGAGTGACGATGGCGGGCAAGCGATTGGACAAGACGACGATCGCGCGGCGCGGCCTGATGCTGGTGCTTTCGTCTCCCTCCGGCGCCGGCAAGACCACGCTGTCGCGCCGCCTGCTCACGCAGGACAAGGGCGTGTCGCTGTCGGTGTCGGTGACCACGCGCAAGATGCGGCCGGGCGAAAAAGATGGCCGCGACTATATTTTCATCGATCGCCGACGCTTCGACGCGCTTGTGGACAAGGGCGAGCTTCTGGAATGGGCTGAAGTGTTCGACAATTATTACGGCACGCCGGCCGCGCCCGTCATGGATGCGCTCGCCGCCGGCCGCGATGTCCTCTTCGACATCGACTGGCAGGGCACGCAGCAGTTGCGGGAAAAGGCGCGCAACGATCTGGTCAGCGTGTTCGTGCTGCCGCCCTCGATCCCCGAACTGGAGCGCCGCCTGAAATCGCGCGCGCAGGACGACTTCGAAACGATCCATCGCCGCATGGCGAAAGCCGCCGACGAGATGAGTCATTGGGCCGAGTACGACTACGTCGTGATCAACCGCGATCTCGACCAGGCCTTCGCCGAGGTGAGGGCGATCCTTGCCGCCGAGCGGCTCAAGCGCGAGCGACTGCCCGGCCTCTCCGATTTCGTGCGCGGGCTACAGGCGCAGCTCTAGGAGCGCGGCCGCCGGCCGCCTCACCGCGCGCGCGAAAGGTATCTCGGCCAGCGCCATAGGCGCGCGGTGATCGACTTTTCCCGCGACTCGTTGCGTTCCTTGGCCATGGCCAGCAAAAGAAAAGCGACCGCAATCGTGAACAGCAGCGCGCCAAAGCTGATCGTCGTCAGCCACGCGCTGGCGAAAATCTGCTTTTCCGGCGTCCACGGCAACGCCGCACTGAGCGGGGTGTGCAGCAGCACCAGCGCGCCATAGGCGGCGAATATCAGGATCGAGGGCCAGCGCGAAATCAGCGCGTCGTCGCGATCGCGCCAGAACTCGTAGGCGGTCAGCCACGTATAGGCGGTTATGATGCCGCCGCCGACCAGCACGCGCAAATTCGGCGAGTCGGAAAGGAGCGGCGTGCGGCTGGCGAGCAGCCACAGGATCGCCCCGGCGCAAAGTCCGAACGGCTGCACCGCACGCCCGCTGAACACGCGCGCGCCGGTCCACGTCAGGGCGAACGAAATGAACAGTGCCGCGTTCGCGAGATCGATCGTGATCAGCGCGGAAGCCGAGCCGAACATGCCGAACAGAAAAATGGAGCCGGCCCGCAACAGATAAGAGAAGCCCCACCAGACGACCGCGTGAATGCTCGTGTTCTGCACCCAGGCAAACAGCAAAAGAAGTCCGAGCATGGCCTCGATGTCGATGGCCATCAGCAAAAGCGTATCGGTGCCGATCTGCATGGGTTGCCTTCCGTGGATCCGCAGGACGCGAAGGATGACGTTCGATTTCGGCAATCCTAGCGATGCTTGAATGAACAATCGGATAATGCGGATGCCGCACAGGAGTACCGTTGCGACAAGTTTCACGCCGATTTTCGCGTTCGGCAAAATTTCGCGCGTGTATCGGCGGCAGCATCCTACCGGCAGACACTCCGGGTGACGCGAGCGCGCGCGGCGCAAAAAAATTCCGTTCGAGGGAAACGGCGATGCGGCGCAAACCGGAAGGAACGCCCTGGATACATCCGCGGTCGTTCCGAAAGAGATCGCGACCGGCGGTTGTTGCGGCCTGTGAAACGCGCGTGTCGCCGCTGCGTAAAATTTGAGCGCGAGATCCGACGTTTGCGAATTTCAGTTATGCATCGCGCGAAGTTTTCTTGACGATCGATGGGACGATTGAAAAAGATTTTGCGCAAGTCACGTTGGAATAAAGGAAATATAAACATGGGGCTGGTCGCCAAAGAGATGTTCATGCTTTTCCCGACCGGCTTTTTTACCGGCAAGCTGCCCGACATAACCTTGTGCGACCGGGTCGAGAAAAAGCTTCGCGAGTTGCAGAAGTCGGGTCAGGGCCATGTCGCGAAGACCTATCTGCGCAACTACATGACGCCGGACAATCTGCAAACGCTTGCGGAGATGAAAGAACTGGTTGACGTGATTTTGGAGGAATCCAGACAGATTCTGGACGTCTACAAAATCAAAAGAGACTCGCACTACGTTTCCAACATGTGGGCGAATATCGCCAGCCCCAATCGCCGCCACAACACGCACGCGCACCCGAACGCCCTGTTCAGCGGGGTCGTCTACATCAAAACCCCGAAAGGTTGCGGGCAGACGATGTTCCTTTCGCCGCGGCATCTGGCGACGGGCGTTACGCCGGAACTCCTTGAAAAGAACGAGCTGAATTCGGATTTGTTCATGCCGCCCATTGAAAAGGGGCGCATGGTGATCTGGCCGAGCTATCTGCCGCACGCCGTCGACAACGGCAACGCGAACGAGGAAGAGGATCGAATCGTGGTCGCGTTCAACGTCATGATCAAGGCGCGGGTCGACCTGCTCACGGCGGGTGTGAATTTTGCCTGATTGGTCCGGCGCGATCAGGCCGTGAGCACCACGCGCCCGACAATGCGCCCGCCGCGCAGGTCGTCGAGCGTCGCAGATGCCTGATCGAACGGCCGCTCGGCGATCGGCGGCGGCGCGATCTTCTTTTCACGCACCAAATCGATGAGTTCGCGTGCTTCCTTAAGCGTGCCCGTCTGCGTGCCCTCGATGCTCATTGCCTTGAGCGGAAACATGGCAACGGCGGTCGAGAAAGCGCCGCCGAGCAGGCCGGTGACCACCACCTTGCCGCCTTTGGCCAGCACGCCGCTGGCGAAATTGAGCGATTTGTCCGAGCCGACGAAATCAACGGCCGCATAGATGCCGCCGCTCGCTTTCATGATGGCCTTGCGCGCGCCCGCATCGGCCGGATCGAAGGCGAGCGCGGCGCCGGCGGCAAGGGCTGCGTCGCGCTTGCGCGGATCGATATCGGCGACATAGGGCGCTGCGCCGAACATGGCGCGCGTCAGTGCGAGACCCATCAATCCGACTCCGCCCATGCCGACCAGCAACAGCGGCGCGCGCCCGGCGCGATCCGCCAGGCGCTTGAGCGCGGCAAAAGCGGTCAGCCCGGAGCACATCAGCGCTGCGGCATAGGCTGCCGGCAGCGGCGCGTAGTCGATCAGATAGCGCTCGTGCGGCACCAGCACATGCGTGGCATAGCCGCCGTCGAGGGTAATGCCGAGATGGCGCGGCGCAACGCAGATGTTTTCGTCGCCCACCCGGCAGGCCGCGCATTGTCCGCAGCCGATCCAGGGATAAACCGCGACTCGCGACCCGGCCGCGATCTTGGCGTCGGGACCGGCGCGCTCCACGACGCCGGCGACCTCGTGGCCGAGCGTGAAGGGCAGCGTGCGGCCGGCCCGCACGTCGAGCTGCTTGCCGTCGCCGAGCAGGAAATAGCCGTCCTGCATGTGCAGGTCCGAATGGCAGACGCCGCAATGCGCGACGCGCAGCAACACCTCGCCGCCTTTCGGCGCAGGGGCCTCGGCGACCGTCTCGCACAAGGGCGCGCCATAGGCGGTCAGCGATTGGCGATGCATCAGCATAGGCGGACTTTACACGCCGACCTTCGTCTGCCCAGCAAAAATATTGGCCATTGTCACAAAGCCCTCGACCGGAATTTCCTCCGCCCGCGCCGTCGGCTCGATGCCTGCCGCCGCGAGCAGGGCGCCCGCGTCGATGCCGAGCGATTTGAGACTTTGCCGGAGCATCTTGCGGCGCTGCCCGAACGCCGCTTCGGTCACTTTCTGAAGCGCGACCGCGTCGCAGCCAAGCGGGCTGGCGCGCGGGATCAGGCGCACCACGGAAGACGTCACTTTGGGTTGCGGCACGAAGGCGCTCGGCGCCACGTCAAACATGATCCTGGTCTCGCAGCGCCAGTTCGCCAGCACCGCGAGCCGCCCGTAGCTCTTGCTGGCGGGCGTCGCGACAATGCGTTCGGCGACCTCGCGCTGGAACATCAACGCCGCGAGATCGTACCAGGGCGGCCAGGCCCCGGTCGTAAGCCAGCCGATCAAAAGGGCAGTCGCTATGTTGTAGGGCAGGTTGGCGACGATACGCGCCCGCTTGCCGCCAAGATGCGCGCGGATGTCGATATCAAGCGCGTCGCCGGCAACGATCTCCAGCCGGCCGGGATAGCGCGCCGCGATCTCTTGCAGCGCCGCCAGCGCGCGCGCGTCGCGCTCGACGGCAATCACACGGTCGGCGCCTTCGGCGAGCAAGGCGCGCGTCAGTCCGCCCGGGCCGGGGCCGATTTCGACAACGGTTACGCCGGCGAGCGGACCGCCGGCGCGCGCGATGCGCGCCGTCAGGTTGAGATCGAGCAGGAAATTCTGCCCGAGCGATTTCCTGGCGGACAAGCCGTGCCGGCGAATCACGTCGCGCAGCGGCGGCAGGTCGTCGATCTGCGTCATTTTGGCTCGCGCATGGTGCTGTCCGAAAGCCGGTTCTCTTTTTTTCGGAAAACTGCGCTATTTGGCCGGCGAGAGCGCGGGCGTATGTGCTGCGAGCCGCGCCGCCAGCGCCAGCGCCGCCACCAGGCTCGACGGATCGGCTTTGCCGCGCCCGGCGATGTCGAAGGCGGTGCCGTGATCGGGCGAGGTGCGCACGAACGGCAGGCCGAGCGTCACATTCACGGCGTGGTCGAAGGCCAGCGTCTTGATCGGGATCAGCGCCTGGTCGTGATACATGCAGAGCGCGACATCGTAGGTCGCGCGCGCCCGCTCGTGGAACAAAGTGTCGGCAGGCAGCGGGCCGACGGCGTCGATGCCCTCCGCGCGCATCCGCGCGACCGCGGGCGCCACAATGCCCGCGTCTTCCTCGCCCATCGCGCCATCCTCGCCGGCATGCGGGTTGAGCCCGGCCACCGCCAGGCGCGGGTGCGCGATGCCAAATCGCGCCGCAAGGTCGCGCGCAACGATGCGTCCGGTTTCCAGCACGAGATCGGCCGTGAGCCGCGACACCACCTCGCGCAGCGGCAGGTGGATGGTCACCGGCACGACCGCGAGTTCCGGCGACCACAACATCATCACCGGTCTTGCCGGCTTGCCGGTCGCCTCGGCCGCGAGCGTGGCGAGGAATTCGGTATGGCCCGGCTCGGCAAAGCCCGAGCGATAGAGCACGTTTTTGGCGACCGGATTGGTGACGACCGCGGCGGCGCGGCCGGCAAGCGCGTCTTCGACCGCGCGGCGGATCGAGGCGATCGCCGCGGGAGCGCTGCCAGCATCGGGTTTGCCGGGCGCCGCCGTGACCGGCAGGTCGAGCGGAACGACGGGCAGCGCACGCTCGAAGGCGGCGTTCGCCTCCGCCGGCGCGACCGCGGTCAGCGGCAGGTCGAGCCCCAGAATTGCGGCGCGCCGGCGCAGGAAATCGACGTCGCCGACAACATAGAAAGGCGGAACATCAAGCGCGACCCGGCGCCGCCACACCTCGAGCGTCAAATCCGGGCCGATGCCCGCCGGTTCGCCGAGGGTCAAAGCCAAAGGAAGCCGGGCGCGCGCGCTCATTTGTATTCGATCATCGCCTGTTTGCGGATTTCGTCGAGGAACTTCTTGGCCTCGGCATCGAACCGTTGCGTGTAGATCTGCTGGCGTATCTCGCGCTTGATCGGCGAGTCGGCCTTGCTCACCTTCTTGTCGCACAGGGCGAACATCTGTAGGCCCTGCGGCGTCACGTCCGGCGTGGTCAGGCGGCCGATGGGGATGTTGTCGAGCATTTGCCGCAGCGGCGGCGCGAGGTCGGCGGAGTTTTTCTGGATCGGCTCGCGCACCGCGACGTCACGCAGCGCGCGCGAAAACGTCAGGCCCTCGCGGCAGGTCACGAAGCGAGCGCGCAGATTTTCCGCCTCGCGACGCTTGGCTTCGATGACGGTCGTGCTCGATCCCGGCGGGACTACGACCATGACCGGATAAAGCGTATAGATGTAGCCGATGGTGTCGCCCGAGCCTTCGTTGCGCGCGCGCAGCGCCTGGGCGACGTCGGAATCCCCGATTTCGAGCGTCGCGCTGAACTTGCCGCGCACCAGTTGCGACCAGGTCATCTCGGCGCGGATGCGCGCTTTGACCGTATTGGGAGAAACTCCGCCGCGTTCGAGAAATTGCCCGAACTGTTGCGGCGTGATGTGCTGGTTCTTGGCGAGGTTGTTGTATGCGTTGTCGACGTCGGCATCGGACACATCCAGGCCATAGGTCTTGGCCTTGGCGATCTTGATGCGGTCGTCGATCAATTCCTTGATCACTTCGTCGCGCGTCGGCGCCTTGTGCGTCGACAGTTCCGTCAGCTTCGTGCGCTGGTCGATGTCGTAGACCGTGATCGGCGAGCCGTTGGCGACAACCACGACCTGGGCAAAGCCCGCGGTCGGCAGGCCAATGGCCGCGGCGAACGCGGCGCCTTTTATCCATTGGCCAAGGGAGCGACGTTTCACGTTGAACTTGCGCATTGCGAATTCCATTGCATCGGGCATGGGCTGCGGTGGGCCGCGTCGCCTTCGGCGCACGTTACAGTCCGCCGATACCGCTGACCCCTTGGCTCACCGCCGCGCCGCCAAGCGTGCGCAGGGTCAGTTGCAACATGACCGCGTGATTGCGAACCGGGGTTCCGCTTCCGTAGTTGTAACTACTAATGTAATTCAGGGCTAAGATGAGGCAATCGTCGACATAGCCCACGCCGAAACGGGTCTGGTCGAAACTGTTGGCGAAAAAGTCATAGCGGGCGCCGCCGAGCAGCACCCAGTTGGCGTCGAGCTTGATCGACCCGGTGCCGAGTATTCCCTGGCGGCGGTCGAGGAAGCCGAGCTCGGGTTGGGCGGCATAGTCGCCGTACAGCAGGCTGAAACTCCAACGGTCGAATTTCGCCGCGGCCTCGAGTTCCGTCCGCCGCACGGCGAAGGTGTCGTTGTCGAAGCGGAAGCGGCTGGTGAAGGAGTAGGTTCTGTTGGGCTGGTAGGAGACGCGGGCGACGTAGTCCGAGCGGGTGGTGTCGAGGCCGCTGTCGAGGCCGGTATTGCTGACGCCGCCGATGGCGAAGGAGTTTTGCCCGAACAGGGCATAGGATTGGCCGAACAACGCATCGACCGAGCCGCCCTGATTGAACTGTGCGGTGTATTGCAACCCGTAATTGGCGCGCCCGCCGCCTTCGACGCGATCCCAGCCGGAGAATTTATCGACGCGGAACAGGTCGCTGTCGTCGAAGATGAGGGCCTGCGCGTCTTCGTTCGGCCATTTGCCGACCTGCTGTTCGTTCGGCCGCGCGATCAACTGCGCCGTCGGCACGATGGTTTGCGTGCCCCAGGATTCCACGCTGATGAACGGAAAGCGGTATTTCAGGCCGACCGTCGGCATGCCGCGCACGAGGTTGCTGTCGCCGGTATTGATGAAATTGGATACGCCCGGGTCGCCGTTGATCTGCATGGAGGCGGCGTCGGCGCGCAGCGACACGAACGGCGTGAACTCTTGACCGAGCGAGTCGGTGAGCCGGCGCTGCCAGTGGGTCTCCGCCGAAAAGCGGCTGTAGGTTCCGGGAATGCCGCGCAACAGGCAGTTGGCCGAGGTCTTGATCGCTGGATCGGCCGTCTGTGCGCAGGTGCCGTTGTTGAGCGCGGTCTGCGTGATGGCGTCGAAGTTTGCCTGGTCGCGCGTCAGGCTGGTGAAGTTGATGCTGTAGCCGACCTCGCCGCCAAGCACCGGATGATCGAACGTGTAATTGTAGTCGATCACCGGATGGATGACGGGAATCTGGCTCTGCACGTCGGCGGTCGAAAAGCCCATGTAATAGATCGAGCGGGCGTCGAAATAACTGCGATTGCCTTTGCCGGTGAGGTAAATCTGCGAAATGCCTTCGGTGGAATTGTTCTGTAACGGATCGGTGGTCCGGTAGTGCGATAGCTGCGGGTTGTAGTCTTGCAGGAACGTCTTGTCCGACATCAGCAGCGCGTCCCAACCCCAAACCCATTTGTCGGTGAGGGCGAACTGCCCGGAACTTTCCAGGCTGCCGCGCCAGTCGCGATAGCCCGGCGCGTCGGCGGTCGAGGTCGGGGCAAACTGGTCCTTGTCGAGCTGATAGATGCCGGCGGCGCGGACCAGATAAGCGCCGTTGATCAGGCGTTGACGGAATTCGCTCTCCAGCAGCAGGCCCTGCTTGGAGGTCACCATCGGCGCGACCGTCAGGTCGTAATCCGGCGCCAGTGCCCAGTAGTAAGGCACTTCGAGCGCGACGCCGTAATTCGAGTTCGAATTGATCGACGGCATCAGCACGCCGGTCTTGCGCTTGACGGTCGGGTCCGGCGCGGAGAAATACGGCAGCCACGCGATCGGCTGGCCGAAAAATTCGAGGTGGGCATCCTCGAAATAAATGACCTTCTCGCCCTGGTCGTGAATAATGCGCGCGGCCTTGACCTGCCACAGCGGCGGCTTTTTCGGATCGTCCAGGCACGGCGCGCAGGCGGTGTAGACGCCGTTATGCAGGACCGTGAAGTTTCCGGCGGTGCGCTCGGCGCGCGCCGCGGCCATGCGCGTCTGCTCGGGCGAATCCAGCCGCAATGAATCGACGAACCCGTCGCGATAATCGTCCGACAGGTCCATGATGTTGCCGTAGGTGATGTTGCCGCTTTCTTCCGTCAGGCGGACATTGCCTTCGGCGTGCAGACGTTTTTTGACCTGGTCGTAGATCACGCGGTCGGCTTCGAGCGTCGAGCCGCCATAATAGATTTGCACGCTGCCGACGGCGGCGACACGATGATTGACGTAGTCGTAGTCGATCTCGCGCGCCTGCACGAGCATCTGCTTCTGCCCGGACTTTTCGCGCGCAATCGCGATCTTCGATTTCGGCGGCGGCGCCGGGCGCTTGGGAAATTCGAGTTGCTGGGCGTGCAGCGGGACGGACGCAAGCAAGCCGCCGCAGACCAGAAGGCTGAGCACGGCAACAAATGCTGCTACGCCGCGGCGGTGGGGCCGGCGCGTTGGTGGACGAGCGCAAGCTGGCCCCGCCATCACCCGTCCTCCTGGTACAACAACGCAATAAACCCCGTCAGACCGCCGGCGAGCACAGGCAACCAAGCTGCTGCCACGGGGTGCATCAGGTCGGCCTTGCTCAAATCTTCTGTCACTTTCGATAAAACGTAAAGCAGAAAGCCCGCAGATACGCCACTTAAAACCATCTTTTGCACCCCGCCGAAGCGGAAGAACCGTAAACTAACGGCGGCTGCAAGCAAAACCATGGCGACCATCAGGAATGGCCGCGCCAAAAGCTTCTGAAACTGCAGCCTATAGCCTGCGGCGACAAGTCCAGCGTGTTCAGCGATTTTGATATACAGCGGAAGTTCCCAAAACGGCACGGTTTCAGGGGTCGCAAAGCTTTCGCGAACCTGTTCGGGCGTCAGGCTCGTCTTGAGCTCATACACCGGATAGTCGGCCGGCAGGACGCCCAACTGGTTGATGCGGGCGTCCTCCAGCCGCCAGGCGCCGGCCTCCAGCGTCGCCGCGCGCGCCTCGATACGCTGTTTGAAATGCCCGCCATTGTCGAAAGTGAATATGGTCACGCCGTTGAGGTTGACGCCCTGGTCGCGGCTGGTCTTGGCGTTGATGATCGCAAGACCCTCGCTGCTGCGCTGGCTGGTCCAGAAATTGCTGCCGCTCATCGCGCCCGGATTGTGCCCGAACAGCTCGGCTTCGAAGCGCTTGGAGCGTTCCTGTAGAATGGCGGAGAGCGGATTGTAGACGGCGGTGGCTAAAATCCCGAGCAGGAATGCGACGAGCAGCGCCGGCGCGATGAACTGCCAGGCCGAAACACCCGCCGAACGCGCGACCACCAGCTCCAGCCGCCGCGACAGGTTGAGATAGCAGAACATCGCGGCGATCAGCACGCAGAACGGCAGGATCCGCTCGGTCACCTGCGGCACGCGGTAGAACGAGGTCTTCGCCACCAGCAGCGCCGACACATGCGGAATGTCGCTCGAGCGGCGCATCAGCTCGATGTAGTCGAGCAGCGCGACCAGCATGAAAATGCCGACGAACACCAGCAGCGCCGTGGCGAGAAACCGCAGACCGAAATAGCGCGCCAGTGTGCCGGTGAAAGTCCGCATGCTCAGCTCACGAGGTGGCGAAACGCCGGCCGAGGCGCTCGCCGAGCGCGGCGAGCCAATTGGCGATCGCGGCGGGCGGCTCCAGGATCAGGCCGCGTCGAATGACATAGAGTCCGCCGCCGCAGGCCGCGACCATCGCCACGTATTGCAGCAACAGGAGCGACGGGATGGTGGCGCCGAACACGGTGGAGACGAAGCCGATGAGGCGCAGCAGCGCGACGCCGCCGATCGCGCCGACCATCGACATGGTGCGGCTTTGCCGGTTGGTGCGCGGGGCGCCGAGAAAGGCGAAGGCGATGATGACGAAGGCGATCGGATAGAGCGGAGCGATCAGCCGGTCGTGCAATTCGGCGCGGAACTGGCCCGGCTGTTCGATATAGAACTGGTCGCCCGCATCGGGCGAGATCAATTGCCAGAGATAGCGTTCGCGGATCGAATATTTGACCGCCAGCGCGCCGCCGGCGAACTGCGAAAGATCGAAGGCGTAGCGGTCGAACACCACCATCGCCGGATCGCGCTGGTTGGGCGCGCGGCGCTGCACGACGCCCTTTTGCAGGATGAGGAAGGTGCCGTTGTCGTTGTCGATCAGCTCGCCGACCTCCGACATCACCGTAATGCGCTCTTCCGGATTGCGCCGGTCATCGAGGAAAATGCCGAGCAGCTGGCCGTTGCGGTTGCGCTCGCGGATATGGATGGTGACGCCGCTTTCAATCGAGGTGAAGCGGCCCGGCTGCACGATGGTGCTCACCACATTGGCGCGCACTTCGGTCAGCCAGTCGCGTAGCATGCGCAGCCCCTTGGGCGCGAAATAGGCGCTGATCGCCATGACGAAGATCGACACCACGATCGCAACCGCCATGAAGGCGCGGAACAGGAACCATGGCGACATGCCGGCGGCGTTCATCACGATGATTTCGGAGTCGGTCGACAGCTTGTTGAGCACGTGCGCGACGGCGATCAAAAGCGCGATCGGCGCGATCACGAGCACGAGCAGCGGAATGATCAGCCCGGTGATGCCGACAAAGACCAGGATGGTCTGGCCCTGACTTGTCATCAGGTCGATGTCGCGCAGCGCCTGGGTGACCCAGATCACGGCGGTCAGGCTCACCAGCACGACCGCGAAGGCACTCAAGGTCGTGCGGAAGATATATCGGCTGATGGACCCCATCCGACCCCGTCGTCCCCCACTTCCGGCACATGCCAGCCGCCGCCCGGCGCCCGCCCCGGACGCAAAGCAAAAACCAGGCTGGATCCCACCCCATCGGGTTTACCTTGATCCCCCGACAAAGTGGCTGCGCAAAGGCAAAGCCGTTGAACATACACAACAAAAAGTAAAAGCCGCCAAGCCGATGCGTGCGCCCGGGGCTCGATTCGGGCAAGGGAGGCGGGCGCCTGCTTCCACTGTCCCGGCGCCCGGCTGGACGGTTCTGGTGAAAAGCCCGGAAATCGAACGTTTTTGGGCTTTGCAGACGGGGGCGAGGAGGGCCATAAGGCGTCTTAAAGCCAATTCCCTCGCACAGGACAGGAATTCTTCCGATGGCCGATGCCTTGAAGCTCGGGTTTGTCCCCTTCGCCACCCCCGCCAAGGGCATCATGGTCGTGTTCTGCGGCGACGGGGTCAAATTCGGTCGGGCCACGGCCAAGGCGCTCGGACCGGCCGCTGGCCTGGTCGCCCGCGCCGCCAAGGCCGAGCGTTTCACCGGCAAGAGCGGCACGACGCTCGAACTGGCCGTGCCGGAAGGGCTCGAGGTCGCGCGTCTCGTGGTGATCGGCGCCGGCAAGCCCTCGGGCCTCGAGCAAAAAGACATCCTCAAGCTTGGCGGGCTCGCCATGGGCAAGCTGCCGCTCGCGGCGAGCGAGGCGACCCTATTCGCCGAATTGCCCGGTGGCGCGATGAAGGCCGAACAGGCCGCCGACCTTGCCCTTGGCGTGCTGTTGCGCGCTTACGCCTTCGACCGCTACAAGACCAAACGCAAGGACGACGAGAAGGCGCCGGAAAATCGCAGCGTGACGATCGCGGTCGCCAACGGCGCGGCGGTGCGCGCCGCCTTTACCCGGCGTCAGGCCATCGGCGACGGGGTGATCGCGGCGCGCGATCTGGTCAACGAACCCGCCAATGTCCTCTATCCCGAAGAATTCGCCCGCCGCGCCGGTGCGCTCAAGAAGCTCGGCGTCGCGGTCGAGGTGCTCGGCCCCGGCGAGCTCAAGAAGCTCGGCATGAATGCGCTGCTTGGCGTCGGGCAAGGCTCGACGCGCGAAAGCCGCGTCGTCGTCATGCGCTGGAACGGCGGCAGGAAGGGCGACGCGCCGGTCGCCTTCATCGGCAAGGGCGTATGCTTCGACACCGGCGGCATTTCGATCAAGCCGGCGGCCAGCATGGAAGACATGAAAGGCGACATGGCGGGTGCCGCCTGCGTCACCGGGCTGATGCAGGCGCTTGCTGGGCGCAAGGCGCACGTCAACGCGGTCGGGCTCATCGGTCTCGTGGAAAACATGCCTGACGGCAATGCGCAGCGGCCGGGCGATATCGTCACCTCGATGTCCGGCCAGACCATCGAGATCATCAACACCGACGCCGAGGGCCGTCTCGTGCTCGCCGACGTGATCTGGTACGCGGCCAAGCGGTTCAAGCCGAAATTCATGATCGATCTGGCGACGCTCACCGGTGCTATCGTGATCGCGCTCGGCCAGGAATATGCCGGCATGTTCGCCAATGACGACAGGCTCGCCGAGCGGCTCGCCAAGGCGGGCGAGGCCACCGGCGAGAAAGTCTGGCGCATGCCGCTTGCGCCCGAATACGACAAGATGATCGATTCCAAATTCGCCGATATGAAGAACACCGGCGGCTCGCGCTGGGGCGGCGCCATCACCGCTGCGCAGTTCATCAAGCGCTATGTCGACGACAAGTTGCCCTGGGCGCATCTCGACATCGCCGGCACCGGCTTCGACAGCCGGCAGACCGACATCAACAGGAGCTGGGCCTCCGGCTGGGGCGTGCGGCTGCTCGACCGGCTGGTGGCGGACTATTGCGAGCGGTGAGCCCGGCACGGATCCGGTGGCGACGCCATGACCGAAATCCTTTTTTACCACCTGCAAGGCCAGAAGCTGGAAGGCGTGCTGACGCCGCTTCTGGAGAAATCGCTGGAGCGCGGCTGGACGGTGATCGTGCAGGGCGCTTCCGAAGAGCGCATCGAGGCGCTCGACGCGCATTTGTGGACCTACCGCGACGACGGCTTCCTGCCGCATGGCACCTGGCGCGAGGCCGATGCCGCCGCCCAACCCGTGTTGCTCACCGTCCATGATGGCAATCCGAATTCGGCCAGCGTGCGCTTTCTCATCGACGGGGCGCCGGTGCCGGCCGATGCCGCGGCTTACCAGCGCATCGTTCTGCTGTTTGACGGCGAGGACGAAGACGCCGTCGTCGCCGCGCGCGGGGCCTGGGGCGACGCCAGGGCAAAAGGCCACGATGCGACCTATTGGCAGCCGGACGAGCAGGGGCGCTGGGCGAAGCGGGCCGGCTAGGCCAATGGCCGCTCGGTCACTGGCCTATGGGAGCACCCGCGGCCGTTAACCCCTTGGCCCGGCTTCGGCTTGTCGCCGCCATGTTGATGACGCAAAATACATATTAAGGGACAAGCGCATAGACCGTCCGGGGGAGATCGATTTGCGCCGTCGCGGCATTTCCAGGTTGGCGCTTGCACTGACCGCCGGCGCCCTTTGCGCTGGCCTTTCCGGCTGCAAAAGCTCGCTGCATCTGTTCGAGGATACCGGCCAGGGCAGCTTTTTTTCCAGGCCGCTCGATGTCCTGCGCAAGCCCGATTGGGCGGTCGCCAGCAAAGGCGACATGAGCGGTCCGCTCAGTCCCACCAAGCCGGTCGCGCCCAATGACCTGGTCAGCGCCGACGGACGCTGCGCCCCGGCGCCGCTGCCGCCGCAGGCGGCCATACCGCCGCCTCCGCCGCCGGACCGGCCGGTCGGCTCCATCGCCGGCGATCTCGCCCGCGCGCCGATGCCGGCATCCACCTACGCCTCCGTCAGTCCGCAGCAGGGCGGCGCCCCGGTCCTCGGCGGTGTGGGGCTCGGCATGAGCGAATGCGACGTAGTGCGGCGCGCCGGATTGCCGACCAATGTGACTATCGGCGGTGGGGAACAAGGCGGCCGTCACGTCGTTCTCACCTATCTCAGCGGCCCGTGGCCCGGCATCTACACCTTCGACTCCGGCCGGCTCAAGGTCGTCGACGCGGCCCCGCTGCCGCCGGCGCCGCCGCCGGAGCCGGAGCCGGAGAAAACCAAAAAAGCCAAAATCAAGAAAAAGCCGGCGAAGCCGAAGACCGCCGCGCGCGAGATCGAACGCGAGTACGTGCAGTAAGGCGCGCGGGCCGCCGGTCAGGCAGTTTCAATGGCGGCACTGGCGGCAAGCCATTCCTCTTCCGCTTTCGCAATCGCGGCGACCACCTGCGCGCGGGTCTTCGACAGGTCGGCCGCGCGTGCCGGATCGCTCGCGAACAAGGCGCCGTCGGCAAGCGTCGCGTCGAGCTTGTGCAGTTGACGGGTCAGTTGCGCGATCACGACCTCGGCTTGCGCAATGCGCTTGCGCAGCGGCGCGGTTTCCACCCGCTTGCCGGCGGCGGCGCGGCGCGCCTTGCCTTGATCGGCGCGCGCCGAAGATTTCGCCCCGACCGTAACGCCCGGGTTTTCGGCGGCGAGCACCATGCGCTGGTAGTCGTCGAGATCGCCGTCGAAAGACGCGGCCCTGCCGCCGGCGACCAGCCATAGCCGGTCGGCGCAGGCTTCCAGCAGATACCGGTCGTGCGAGACGAGGATCACCGCGCCGGGAAAATCGTTGATCGCTTCGATCAAGGCGGCGCGGCTGTCGATGTCGAGATGGTTGGTCGGCTCGTCGAGAATGATGAGGTGCGGGGCGGCGAAGGTGGCAAGCCCGAGCAGCAGGCGCGATTTCTCGCCGCCGGACAGCGTCTTCACCGCGTGGTTGGCGGCAAGCCCGGAAAAGCCGATGGCGCCGACGCGGGCGCGCACTTTGGCCTCGGGCTGGTCCGGCATCAGATCGCGCACGTGATCGTAGGGGCTTCGCTGCGCCTCCAGCTCGTCGAGCTGGTGCTGGGCGAAATAGCCGACCTTGAGATTGCCCGCGCGGGTGACCTTGCCCTGCATCGGCGCGAGCCGGCCGGCCAACAGCTTGACCAGCGTCGACTTGCCGTTGCCGTTGGCGCCGAGCAACGCGATGCGGTCGTCGTTGTCGACGCGCAGGGAAAGGCCCGAGAGCACCGCGCGCCCGTCATAGCCCACCTCGACGTCGTCGGTGGCGATGATCGGCGGCGACAAAAGCTTGGACGGCGCCGGGAAATGGATCGGGCGCACGTCCTCGGTGACGAGCGCGGCGATCGGCTCGAGCCACGCCAGCATTTTCAGCCGCGACTGGGCCTGCCGCGCTTTGGTCGCCTTGGCGCGGAAGCGGTCGACGAAAGCCTGCAAATGCTTGCGCTGCGCCTCCTGTTTTTTGGCGAGCTTGGCGTCGAGCGTCTGCCGCTCGCGCCGCTGCCGCTCGAAGGCCGAATAGCCGCCGCGGTAAAGTACGAGCTTCTGTGCTTCGAGCGACAGAATATGGCCGACCGCGCTGTCGAGCAGATCGCGGTCGTGGCTGATGACGATCAAGGTATGCGGATAGCGGGCAAGATGATCCTGCAGCCACAGCGTGCCTTCGAGATCGAGATAATTGGTCGGCTCGTCGAGCAGCAGCAGATCGGGCTCGGCAAACAGCGTAGCGGCGAGCGCGACGCGCATGCGCCAGCCGCCGGAGAATTCGGAGCACGGCCGCGCCTGGTCGGCGGTCGAGAATCCAAGCCCCGCCAGGATCGCGGCGGCGCGGGCAGGGGCGGCATGCGCGCCGATGTCGGCAAGGCGCGTCTGAATCTCGGCGATACGATGCGGATCTTGCGCAGTCTCGGCCTCCGCCAGCAGCGCGCTGCGCTCGCCATGCGCCTTGAGCACGACCTCGATGAGGCTGTCCGGGCCGTCGGGCGCTTCCTGCGCCAGCCGTCCGATACGCCAGCGCAGCGACATCAGCACTTCGCCGGTTTCGGCCGAGATCTCGCCGGCGATGACGCCGAACAGCGTGGTCTTGCCGGTTCCGTTGCGGCCGATCAGGCCGACGCGGGCGCCGGTCGGAATGCTGGCCGAGGCGTGGTCGAGCAGCGTGCGGCCGGCGATACGGACGGTGAGATCGTCGATGACGAGCATGGCGCAGCCTTGTGGCCGAGCGCGCGCACGGATGCAATGCCGTTGCTCCGGCCGGCGGCGGTCAGCCGAGCGCGGCGGCGACCGCCTTGCCGCAGGTGAGCGTATCGGCCGGGCCCTTGAGGTCGCGGGTGCGCAGCTTCGGCTCCGCCAGCACCTTCTCGATCGCGCCGACGATGGCTTTCGCCGCTTCCGGCTCGCCGAGGTGGTCGAGCATCATCGCCCCCGACCAGATCTGGCCGATCGGATTGGCGATGCCCTGGCCGTAAATGTCGGGCGCCGAGCCGTGCACCGGTTCGAATACGGAGGGGAATTTGCGCTCCGGATTGATGTTGCCCGAGGGCGCGATGCCGATGGTGCCGGTGCAGGCGGGGCCCAGATCGGAGAGGATATCGCCGAACAAATTCGAGGCGACAACCACGTTGAACCAATCGGGGTTCATCACGAAGCGCGCCGTGAGGATGTCGATGTGGAACTGGTTCCACTTCACGTCCGGATAGCCCTTGGCCATCTCGCGCACGCGCTCGTCCCAATAGGGCATGGTGATCGCGATGCCGTTCGACTTGGTGGCGGAGGTGAGATGCTTCTTCGGCGTCGAGCGCGCCAGTTCAAACGCGAATTTCAGCACGCGATCGACGCCGATACGGCTCATCACCGTCTCCTGCACCACCACCTCGCGCTCGGTGCCGGGGAACATCTTGCCGCCGATCGCCGAATATTCGCCTTCGGTGTTCTCGCGCACCACCCAGAAGTCGATGTCGCCGGGCTTGCGGTTGGCGAGCGGCGAGGGCACGCCCGGCATCAGCCGCACCGGCCGCAGGTTGATGTACTGGTCGAACTCGCGGCGGAACAGGATCAGCGAGCCCCACAGCGAGACGTGGTCGGGCACGCGAGCGGGCATGCCGACCGCGCCGAAAAAGATGGCGTCGTGCCGGCCGATCCGCTCCTTCCAGTCCTCCGGCATCATGCGGCCGTGCTTTTCGTAGTAGTCGCACGAGGCAAAATCGAAGTCGTCGAGGCGCAGCTCGAAGCCGAACTTCTTCGCCGCCGCCTCCAGCACGCGCAGGCCCTCCGGCATCACCTCCTTGCCGATGCCGTCGCCGGGGATGACCGCGATGCGGTGAACGCGATTGGTCGCCATGGGTGATGTCCTTGCGGGGGTCAGCGTGCGTTTGTCCGCAGCCTTCCAAGCACTCCGTTCATTCTCGCGCAAGCCGGTTTGCGCAATGGCCGGCGGCCGTCAGGCGAGCTTGCGCAGGCCGCCTTGCCCGGTTTCGCGCTGATAGATGATCAGGTCGAAGCTCGGCGTGGCCTCGTTGCCGAGCACCGAGGAGAGCAGGGCATGCGCCTGACCGCGGTGGTGGGTCTGGTGGTTGAAGAAATGGTCGAGCGCGGGGGCGAGCACCTGTTCGAGATCGGCGGGATTGCTGAAGGTGCGGTAGCGGATGCTGCCGGCGAGATCGGCCTCGTTCAATCCGCCGACATAGCGGCTTATCGCTTCGTCCTCGGTGCGCCGCGCCGCGCGCAGGGCGGGAAAATTGTCGTACAGGATGGCATCGAGGCTCTTCGGCAGTTCCCCTTTGCCGGTGAAGCGCTGCATCCAGATGCGGTCGCCGACCAGAAGATGGTTGAGCGTGCCGTGCACGGATTTGAAAAAGGCGCCGCGGTCGGCGTGATAGTCGGCTTCGGACAGCCTGGCGGCAGCGGCATAAAGCCGCTCGTTGCACCAGGCGTTATAGCCGGCGAACATCAGGTACCGGGAAAGCATGTCGCGCTCCTGTGACGTGGCAAATCGTGGCCAATCCGCGCCGGGCGGCAGGCGATCTTGCCGCGCGAAACGCCCCCCGGTATAAGCCGCGCGGCTTCGTTTCTCCAATCGACAGCGATAACCTATCCGATCAATCTCAGTGAAGGATGCCCCGATGGCGCTCGAGCGCACTTTTTCTATCCTCAAGCCCGATGCGGTTGCGCGCAACCTGACCGGCGCCATTAACGCCATGATCGAGGCCGCCGGTCTGCGCATCGTCGCGCAGAAGCGACTGCGCATCTCGCTGCCGCAGGCGCGCAAGTTCTACGCCGTGCACAAGGAGCGGCCGTTTTTCGGCGAACTGGTGGATTTCATGGTGTCGGGGCCGGTCGTGGTGCAGGTGCTCGAGGGCGAGAACGCGATCGCGAAGTATCGCGAACTGATGGGCGCCACCGACCCGGCCAAGGCCGCGCCCGGAACCATCCGCAAGGTGCACGCCCAGTCGATCGAGAAGAATTCCGTGCACGGCTCCGACGCCGCCGACACGGCGGCGCGCGAAATCGCGCAATTCTTTTCCGACAACGAAATCATCAGCTAGAGCGACCGCTCGCATCGGGAGACCGGGTGCCCTTACTCGCGCAGATGCTGGATATCCACGCCTGGGCATCGATGCTGTCGAGCGGATGGGGCGATGTGGAACAGGCCGGGTTCTGGCTCGCCGTCGGCAAGATCATCTGGATCAATATTCTGCTGTCGGGCGACAACGCCGTGGTCATCGCCATGGCCTGCCGCGGGCTGCCGCACCGGCAGCGGGTCTGGGGCATGGTGCTCGGCGCCGGTGTCGCGATTTTCCTGCGGATCGTCTTCACCGGCGTCGTCGCCTCGCTGATGACGCTGCCCTATCTCAAGATCGCCGGCGGGCTGGCGCTGCTCTACATCGCCGCCAAGCTGTTGGTGCCCGACGATGCGGACGCAAGCGAATCCGAGGCGGTCGCCCATCTGTGGCGCGCGGTGCGGGTCGTTGCGCTCGCCGACATCATTATGAGCCTGGATAACGTCATCGCCATCGCGGCGGCCGCCGGCGACAACATGGCGCTGCTGGTGCTGGGACTTGCCATCAGCATTCCGCTGATCGTGGCGGGGGCGGCGGCGATCATGTCGCTGCTCGACCGGTTTCCCATCCTGGTGTGGGCGGGCGCGGCATTGCTCGGCTGGATTGCAGGCGAGGTGATTGCCACCGATCCGGTCGCGGCCGGCTATCTGGCGGCGACTTACCAGCCGGCGGCCGCGCAGCGGGTGGAATATGCCGCGGCGGCGGCGGGCGCCGCGCTGGTGCTGATCGCCGGCCATTTCTGGCGGCGGGCGCGGGCTGTAAAAGGGAGCGACGTCTAGCGGTTTCTGCTAGAGTGGCAGGCGATGAATCAAACCGTCAAACTCCCGCTCAAGGGCGTCGGCTATTCCGCCTGCCCGCACGATTGCCCCTCGACTTGCGCGCTCGAGGTCGAACTGATCGACGAGCGCACCATCGGGCGCGTGCGCGGCTCCAAGGACAACGATTACACCGCCGGCGTGATCTGCGCGAAAGTCGCGCGCTACGCCGAGCGCGAGCATCACAAGGACCGGCTGCTGCATCCGCTGCGGCGCAAGGGCGGCAAGGGCTCGGGCGAGTTCACGCCGATCTCCTGGGACGACGCGCTCGACCTGGTGGCGGAGAAGTTCCAGGCCGCCGAACGGCGCGACGGCGCCGAAGCCGTCTGGCCCTATTTCTATGCCGGCACCATGGGCTTGGTGATGCGCGACGGCATCAACCGGCTGCGCCACGCCAAGAAATATTCCGGCTTCCATTCCAGCATCTGCGTCAACCCCGCCTATGCCGGCTTTGCCGCCGGCGTCGGCACCATCGCCGGCGTCGATCCGCGCGAAATGGCGAAATCGGATCTGGTCGTGATCTGGGGCACCAATGCGGTGAACACGCAGGTCAATGTGATGACGCATGCGGTGCGCGCGCGCAAGGAACGCGGCGCCAAGATCGCGGCGGTCGACATCTACATGAACGGCACCATGGAGCAGGCCGACCTGCCGGTGCTGGTCAAGCCGGGCACCGACGGCGCGCTCGCCTGCGCGGTGATGCATTGCCTGTTCCGCGATGGCAAGGCGGATTGGGATTATCTGGACAAATACACCGACGCGCCGCGCGAACTGCAAGCGCATCTGCGCACGCGCGATCCCGCCTGGGCATCGGCGATCACCGGCACGCCGGTCGCCACGATCGAGGAATTCGCCCGCCTGATCGGCGAACGCAAGCGCGCTTTCTTCCGGCTCGGCTACGGCTTCTCGCGCTCGCGCAATGGCGCCGCCAATATGCACGCGGCAAGCTGCATCCCGGCGGTGACCGGCGCCTGGCAACTGGAGGGCGGCGGCGCCTTCCACATCAATGCCGACATCTACAAGCTCGACAAGACGATCATCGAAGGGCTCGACATCTGGGATCGCAACGTGCGCATGCTCGACCAGTCGCGCATCGGCGCGATCCTGACCGGCGACGCCGAGGCGCTGCGGCACGGGCCGCCGGTGACGGCGATGATCGTGCAGAATACCAATCCGCTTTCGGTGTGCCCCGACCAGAACAAGGTCAAGCAGGGCTTCGCGCGCGAGGACCTGTTCGTCTGCGTGCACGAACAGTTCATGACGGAAACCGCGGCGGTGGCCGACGTGGTGCTGCCGGCGACCACGTTCCTCGAACACGACGACATCTATCGCGGCGGCGGCCACCAATATCTCATCCTCGGGCCGAAACTGGTCGAGCCGCCGGGCGAATGCCGCAACAACCACGAGGTGATCGCCGGCCTCGCCAAGCGCCTTGGCGCCGAGCACCGCGGTTTTGCCATGAGCCCGCGCGAGCTGATCGACCAGATGCTGCGCGTGTCGAAACGCGGCACGCTCGCCGAGCTCGAGGCCAATCGCTGGATCGACTGCCAGCCGCCGTTCCGCCAATCGCATTTCCTCGACGGCTTTCCCTGGGCGGAAAAGAAATTCCGCTTCAAGCCGGACTGGAAAAACGTGCCCTTCCGCAGCCCCTATCACGGCGGGCCGGTGGACGAGATGCCGCCGCTGCCCGACCATTGGACCTCGATCGAGACGGCCGACGGCGAGCATCCGTTCCGCCTCGCCACGTCGCCGGCGCGAGGCTTTCTGAATTCGACTTTCAACGAGACGGCGACCTCGCTGGCGCAGGAAAAGCGCCCGACCGTGCTGATCCATCCCGATGACGCACGCCCGCTCGGGATCGGCGAGGGCGACGCGGTCGTGCTCGGCAATTCGCGCGGCAAGGTGCACCTGCACGCCCGTCTGTTCGACGGCGTGCGGCGTGGCGTGCTGATCGCGGAGTCGATCTGGCCCAATTCGGCCTATGCCGACGGCTGCGGCATCAACACGCTCACCGGCGCGGATTCGATCGCGCCTTACGGCGGCGCCGCGTTCCACGACAATAAAGTGTGGGTCCGCCGCGCGCCGTGAACGGCGTCAGCCTTTGCCGGCCAGCGTGTTGTCGACGCTGAAGCGGCCCCCGCCGGTAGCGAACAAGAGCAGAAGGCCGCCGGCGATGGCGATGTCTTTGCTCAGGAAGACGTATTGCAGAGTCTGCGCCGCCGCCGGGAATTCCCAGTAGCGATGCGCTGTCGCCAAGGCTATCACCACGAACACGAGCCCGAGCAGTGCGCCGTAGCGGGTGGCAAGACCGAGCACCAGCGAGATCACCACGACCCATTCGACCACGTGCGCGAGCACGCTCATGAATTCGGGTGCGGGGTAGTTGAGCGACTTGAGGTAGGCCGCCGCCGGCCCGCCGGTGCACACCGTCATCAAGAACAAGAGGGCAAGCAGGAGGCGAGCGATCAAAAGCCAAACGTCGGCCATGCCTGTGGCGATGCCGTCGGTACAGGACAACAGTCGATGCGAAGAGTTTGACATTGGTTTCCCCCGGTTCGATTTATTTTCTCGACTTTAGCCTGCCGCGTGAGCGCTCGGAAGGGCTCAGCCGCTGATCAGCGAGCACTTGCAGCATTTTATGAGCCGGCGCGCGAAGCCGCCGCGGCGGATCAAAGCTCCTTGCCGATGACCCGGTCGAGCGAATACGGCCCGCCGCCGCGTAGCGCGATAGCAAAGAAGACAATCCCGAACATGACCGCCGTTTCCATGCGGGCAAATCCGCGCGGCCATTGCACGACGAAAGTGATGAGCGCCATCTCGATGGCGATGGCCGCAGCGAAAAATCGCGTGAACAGCCCGGCGCCGACGCAAACGGCGCCGATGGTTTCCAGGACAATTGCAGCATAGGCAAAGAAGAGTCCGGGGACGAAACCCGATTTGGCCATTCCGGGTGCGATCGCTTCGGCGCCGCTCATCAATTTCGACCAGCCGTGGCTGATCAGGCAGCCGGCAAAGGCGATGCGGATCATTGGATACCAAAGATCGGAAACCTTGGCATAGAATCCGGCAAGGCCCGGAAAAATCAGTTTCGGCTCTCTGGTCGTCAAACCCGGCATGGCGTCAATCCCCGTTCGCGATGACCGCTCGCATCGGCGGCTTGCGACAGTACTAACACCGCCGGACAGCAGGCATTCACATTCTTGTTTTGGATGATTCTAAACCAACGGAACCAGCTGCGCGGTGTCAGGCACCGCCACGCCGTCGATCAGGCAGCGGCCGTGTTCGACGCGAATCCGCCCTTCCGACAGCAGCCTGAGAGCCAGCGGATAGATTTTGTGCTCGACCTTGAGCACGCGCGAAGAGAGCGTCGTTTCCGTGTCGTCATCCTGCACTGCAACAGCGCCTTGCATCACGATTGGCCCCGCATCCATTTCCGCCACCACGAAATGCACGGTGGCGCCGTGAATTTTTGCGCCGGCCGCGAGCGCGCGTTTGTGCGTGTCGAGCCCCTTGAACGCCGGCAGCAGCGCGGGGTGGATGTTGAGCATCCGGTTGCGCCATTGATCGACGAAGCCGGGCGTCAGCAGCCGCATGAAGCCGGCAAGGCACACGATCTCGATGCGGTGCTCGACGAGGACGCCCTGCAGGGCGGCATCGAAGGCGGCGCGATCCTTGCCGAAAACTGCGGGGTCGATCACTTCGGTGCGGATACCGGCGGCGCGCGCAACCGCGAGGCCGGCGGCATCGGCCTTGTTCGACACCACGAGCGCGATCGCGGCCGGATAGCGCGTGTCCTTGGCCGCCTCGATCAGCGCCGCCATGTTGGAGCCGCGGCCGGAGATCAGGACGGCGACGCGCTTGCGGCCCATATGTCACCAGCCGAGATCGAGACTGCCGTCGTAGACCACGCGCGGCTCGCCGGCGCGCACGACGCTGCCGATCGTCATTGCGGTTTCGCCGGCTTGCGTAAACGCTTGGGCGACGGTCGCGGCATCCCTGGGCGCGGCAATGACGATCATGCCGATGCCGCAGTTGAAGGTGCGCAGCATTTCGTTTTGCGCGACGTTGCCGGTCGCGGCGAGCCACTTGAACACCGGCGGCACGGGCACCTTGCCGAGATCGATGCGCGCGCCAAGACCGTCCGGCAAAACGCGCGGAATGTTGTCGGGAAATCCGCCGCCCGTGATATGCGCGAGACCTTTCACCGCCTTGGTCGCGCGGATCGCGGCAAGGCATGACTTCACGTAGATGCGCGTCGGCGTAAGAATGGCTTCGCCCAGCGGCTGGTTGGCCGAAAACGGCGCCGGCGCCGACCACGCAAGCCCGCTTTTCTCGATCACCTTGCGCGCCAGCGAATAGCCGTTCGAATGCACGCCGGAGGAGGCGAGGCCGATGATCGCGTCGCCCTCGGCAATGTCGCCGCGCGGCAGCAGCGCGCCGCGCTCGGCGGCGCCGACGGCAAAGCCGGCAAGATCGTAGTCGCCGCCGTGGTAGAGCCCGGGCATTTCAGCGGTCTCGCCGCCGATCAGCGCGCATCCGGCCTCCTTGCAGCCGGCGGAAATGCCCGCGACCACGGCCGCCCCGATTTCCGGCGCGAGCTTGCCGCAGGCATAGTAGTCGAGGAAAAACAGCGGCTCGGCGCCCTGAACAACCAGGTCGTTGACGCTCATGGCGACGAGGTCGATGCCGATGGTGTCGTGGCGGCCGGTTTCGATGGCGATCTTGACCTTGGTGCCGACCCCGTCGGTGGCCGCGACCAGCACCGGATCGCTGTAGCCCGCCCGCTTGAGGTCGAAAAGCCCGCCGAAGCCGCCGATTTCCGCGTCCGCCCCGGCGCGCGCGGTTGCGCGCACCAGCGGCTTGATCAGCTCCACCATCCGGTTGCCGGCGTCGATATCGACGCCCGCCTGCGCGTAAGTGAGGCCGCGCTCCTTTTCTGCCATGATGGCCCTTCTTGCCGGGTCACGCTCTAGCGCCGGGGTCCTACGTGGAAAACGCAAGTCGCGCAATGGTCGCAGCGCCGTTATACTCTGCCGAGATTGCGGGGTTTCCGTCCCGGCGGGCCGGGCCGGATCTACGAGCCGGGACTGTCTTGAGTATTCCGAACCTCATAACGCTGGGGCGCATCCTGTTGGTGCCGATCGTGGTCTGGGCGATCGCTACGCCTGGCGCCATGTGGATCGCGTTCCTGCTGTTCGTGGCCGCCGGCATTAGCGACGCGATCGACGGCTTCCTTGCCAAACGATTTCACATGACTACCGAACTCGGCGCCTATCTCGATCCGCTCGCCGACAAGGCGCTGATCGTCTCGATCTATCTCACGCTCGGCATCAACAATCTGATCCCGCGCTGGCTGGTGATCCTGGTGGTGTCGCGCGACATCCTCATCGTCGGCGGCATCATCCTGTCCTGGCTGGTGGGCAAGCCGCTCAAGATCAAGCCGCTGCTGGTTTCCAAGCTCAACACCGTCGCGCAGATCGTCTTTGCCTGCGTGGTGCTGGGCTCGCTCGGCTTTGCCATCCCGGCGGAAACGCTCACGCTTGTCCTCATGGGCCTGGTGGCGGTCTTGACCTTGTTGTCGGTAGCCGCCTATCTCGCCGAGTGGGTGCGCCACATGAATACCGCGGTAGCCCGCCCGTGAGCCCGCGCGCACGGCGGCGGGCGCCTCGCGGCGAGCCCGAGGGCGGCGGCATGACGTTTGAGCGGCAGGTCGCGTTCTGGCTGGCGGCGCTGGCCATCGTCATCCTGCTGCTGTGGCTGTTGAGCGGCGTGCTGCTACCGTTCGTCGCCGGCGCCGGCATTGCCTATCTGCTTACGCCGGTCACCGACCGCATCGAACGCAGCGGCGTCAACAGGCTCGCCGCCGCGCTGTCGATCATCACCGTGGTGGTGATGGCGATCGTGCTGCTGATCCTGCTGGTGGTGCCGATCGTCGGCGGCCAGTTGTCGTCGTTCATCGACAATATCCCCGGCTATGTGACGCGCCTGCAGTCGCTGCTCAGCGATCCGAGCCGTCCCTGGCTGCAGAAGCTGCTCGGCGCGAGCTTTAGCGCCGACAAGTCGCTTGGCGATCTGGTGTCGCAGGGGGTGGGCTGGCTCACCACCTTCGCCAATTCGCTGTGGTCGGGCGGCCGCGCTTTGGTGTCGCTGTTTTCGCTGGTGGTGGTGACGCCGGTCGTCGCGTTCTACCTGATCTTCGACTGGCACCGCATGATTGCCAATGTCGACAACTGGATTCCGCTGCAACATCGCGAAACCGTGCGCCAGCTCGCGCGCGAGGTCGACGCGGCCATCGCCGGGTTCGTGCGCGGGCAGACCGCGGTCTGCCTGATCCTCGGCTCGTTCTACGCCGTGGCGCTGACGCTGAGCGGCCTTAATTTCGGCCTGCTCATCGGGCTGATTTCCGGCGTCATCACCTTCATTCCTTATGTCGGCTCGATGACCGGCCTGACCCTGGCGCTCGCCGTCGCGGTCGCGCAGTTCTGGCCGAATTGGGGTTCGATTCTCGTGGTGCTCGGCATATTCCTCGTCGGACAGTTCGTCGAAGGCAATGTGCTGGCGCCGAAACTCGTCGGTCATAGCGTCGGGCTGCACCCGATCTGGATCATCTTCGCGTTGCTCGCTTTCGGCTATCTGTTCGGCTTCGTCGGCCTGATGGTGGCGGTGCCGCTCGCCGCCACGATCGGCGTGCTGGCTCGCTTTGCGCTCGCGCGTTACCGCGCAAGCTCTCTTTACACCGGCGAGCCGTCCGCATGAGCGGCGCCGCCGCCGGTCCGCGTCAGCTCGTGCTTGCGCTCGATCACGCGGCAAGTTTCGCGCGCGAGGATTTCCTGCGCGGGCCCTCGAACGCCGCCGCGCTCGCGCTGATCGACCGCTGGCCGGACTGGCCGGACCGCATCGTGGCGCTGACCGGGCCGGAAGGCTCGGGCAAGAGCCATCTCGCCGCGATCTGGGCGGAGGCGACGGGCGCCCGCGTGCTGGCGGGCAGACTGCTCGCGCACGGCGATCTGCCGGCAGCACTCGCCACCGGGGCGCTGGTGCTTGAGGATCTGGCGTTCGCCGGGCTCGACGAACGCGCGCTGTTTCATCTGATCAATCTCGCGCGCGAGGAGCGCTCGCATGTGCTCATCACGTCGCGCTCGCCGCTGACCAGCTTTCCGGTGGCGATCCGCGACCTCGGCTCGCGCCTGCGCGCGGTGCCGAGCGTGGCGCTTGCCGCCCCCGACGACGCGTTGCTGCGCTCGCTGATCGTCAAGCTTGCCGCCGACCGCCAGCTCGCGCTCGACGAGCCGCTGGTGAATTATCTCGCCAACCGCATCGAGCGATCCTTTTCCGGCGCGCGCGCCGCGGTCGTGCGGCTCGACGAGGAGGCGATGCGCCAGCACCGTCCGGTGACGCGGGCCCTGGCCGCCGAGATTTTCCGCGAGTAGCGCGCCTGCGGCCGATTCCGGCTTAACGACGCTGGTGACGATCTCTTGACCAAACGCGCAGTTCGGGTGCGAACTGTCACCTGCCGGACACTATTTTCCGATAGGACATGGCCTTTTCAGGCCTCCATTACGATGGCAGATCGCGCGCAAGCTATTGTTTCAATTGATGAAATCGTCTCGCTTGGCGGGCGCGACGAACGTCCGCTTGCGCCTGTTTCCTCGCCCGAGGCCGCCTTGCGGGCACAGCCGCAGCGCTTCATCAATCGCGAATTGTCCTGGCTCCACTTCAATCGCCGGGTGCTGGAAGAGGCCGCCAACGAGAGCCATCCGCTGCTCGAACGGGTGCGCTTCCTGTCGATCTCGGCCAACAACCTCGATGAATTCTTCATGGTGCGGGTGGCCGGCCTCAAGGGCCAGATGCGCCAGGGCATCACCACGCGCAGTCCCGACGGGCTGACGCCGAACGAGCAGCTTACGCGCATCGGCGAGGCGGTGTCGCAACTTGCGAGCGATCAGCAGAAGCGCTGGCTGGAATTGCGTCCGGCGCTCGCGGCGGCCGGCGTGGTTCTGCTCGAAGGCGCCGATCTCAAGAAGGCCGAGCGCGCCTGGTTGGAGGAACGCTTCCTCACCCACGTGTTCCCGCTGCTCACCCCGCTCGCCATCGATCCGGCGCATCCGTTCCCGTTCATTCCAAACCTCGCTTTCTCGATCGCGCTTCAGCTTGCGCGGGTGAAGGACGGCAAGCCGATGAATGCGCTGATCCGCATGCCGCAGAAGATCGACCGCTTCATCCGGCTGCCGAGCGAGACCGACCAGGGCATCAGGCTGATCACGCTCGAGGAGACGACCGCATTGTTCATCGGCCGGTTGTTTCCCGGTTACACGGTCAAGGGCAACGGCGCCTTCCGCGCCATCCGCGACTCGGAAGTTGAAATCGAAGAAGAGGCCGAAGACCTGGTGCGCCTCTACGAGACCGCGCTCAAGCAGCGGCGGCGCGGTTCGGTGATCCGGCTGGAGTTGAACGCGACCATGCCGGCGGAGCTGCGCAGCTTCGTGCAGCATGCGCTTGCGGTCGCCGACGACGAGGTGTTCCTGGTCGACGGCGTGCTGGCGCTCAACGATCTCACCCAGCTCACGCGGCTCGACCGCCCCGACCTCGAATTCGTGCCCTACAATCCGCGCTATCCGGAACGCATCCGCGATCACGGCGGCGACTGCTTTGCCGCCATCCGGCAGAAGGACCTGATCGTGCATCACCCCTACGAGTCCTTCGACGTGGTGGTGCAGTTTCTGCAACAGGCCGCGCGCGATCCCGACGTGGTCGCCATCAAGCAGACGCTCTACCGTACCTCGGCCGAATCCCCGATCGTGAAGACGCTGGTCGAAGCCGCCGAAGCGGGCAAGTCGGTGACCGCGCTGGTCGAGCTCAAGGCGCGTTTCGACGAGGAGGCGAACATCCGCTGGGCGCGCGATCTCGAGCGCGCCGGCGCGCAGGTGGTCTACGGATTCATCGAATTGAAGACGCACGCCAAGCTCTCGCTGGTGGTGCGGCGCGAGGGTGGCTCGCTTGCGACCTACATCCATGCCGGCACCGGCAATTACCACCCGGTGACCGCGCGCATCTACACTGATTTGTCGTTTTTCACCGCCGACGCCGTGATCGGCCGCGACGTCGCGCGCATCTTCAATTACATCACCGGCTACGCCGAGCCGGCCGAGCTGGAAAAGATGGCGATCTCGCCGATCAACCTGCGCAAACGCATTCTCGACCACATCGCGCACGAGATCGCCAACGCCAAGGCCGGCAAACCGGCCTCGATCTGGATGAAGATGAATGCGCTGGTCGATCCCGGCATCATCGACGCGCTCTATGATGCCTCCAGCGCCGGCGTCGATGTCGATCTGGTGGTGCGCGGCATCTGCTGCCTGCGGCCCGGCGTGCCCGGCCTGTCCGAGAATATTCGCGTCAAGTCAATTGTCGGCCGCTTCCTGGAACACGGCCGCATCTACTGCTTCGGCAACGGCAACCGCCTGCCGCATGCCAAGGCGTCGGTCTATATTTCGTCGGCCGACATGATGCCGCGCAACCTCGACCGCCGGGTCGAGGTGCTGTGCCCGATTCTCAATGCCACCGTGCACGAGCAGGTGCTCGGCCAGATCATGGTGGCAAACTTCAAGGATAACGAGCAAAGCTGGCAGGTCTTGCCGGACGGCAGTTCCACGCGCATAAAGGCCGCGCCGGGCGAGGAACCCTTCAACGCCCACAAGTATTTTATGACCAATCCGAGCCTGTCGGGTCGTGGGAAATCGCTCAAGGAATCGTCGCCGCGCAGCCTTATACGCCGCCTCGCAGAAGGCGCGTAAGCGCTCCCGCATCGTAAAGCGCACCGCCGCCAAATCCGCCCAGGGCCGGCTCGACCACGGACCGCCGATCGGCGTCATCGATATCGGCTCGAACTCGATCCGCCTCGTCATCTACGAGGGGCTGACGCGCTCACCGACGCCGATCTTCAACGAAAAAGTGCTGGCCGGTCTCGGCCGGCAGGTGCAGACGACCGGACTGCTCGCTCCGGATGCGATCGACATCGCGCTCGACGCGCTCAAGCGCTTCCGCGCTCTCTGCGACCTCACGCGCGTGCGCAAGATCTGGGCGATTGCCACCGCCGCTTGCCGCGACGCCAGCAACGGCCACGCCTTCATCGAGGAGGCAAGCCGTGTCTGCCGCACCCCGGTGACCATGCTCTCCGGCAAGCGCGAGGCCCATCTGACCGCGCTCGGCATCGTTTCCGGCATCCACAGACCGGACGGCATCGTCGGCGACCTCGGCGGCGGCTCGCTCGAACTGATCGACGTGCACGGCGCGCGCGTGCGCGGCGGGGTGACGCTGCCGCTCGGCGGGCTCGCCTTGCAGGACATCACCGGTCGCTCGCTCAAGAAGGCGGAAAAATTCGTCGAGGAGGCGTTCGCGAATCTCGAAATGCTGCACGGCGGCGAGGACCGCACGTTCTACGCGGTCGGCGGCACCTGGCGCGCGCTGGCGCGGCTGCACATGTGGCAGACCGGCTATCCGTTCCATGTGATGCACAACTATCGCATCTCGGCGCGCGAGGCGCTCGAATTCTCGCGCCTGGTGCACCGGGTCGACACCGAAACCCTGTCCAAGATCGAAGTCGTCAACGCCGCCCGCCGGCCACTGCTCGCCTATGCCGCGCTGGTGATGGAAAATCTGGTCGCCACCATCAAGCCGCGACAGGTGGTCATTTCGGTGCTCGGCGTGCGCGAGGGCTTGCTCTATTCGCTGCTCAAGCCGGAAGAGCGCGCGCGCGATCCGTTGATTTCTGCGGCCACCGATCTCAACGTGCTGCGCTCGCGCTCGCCGCATCACGGCGAGGAGCTGATCGAGTGGACCGACCGCTTCATAGCGTCCTCGGGCCTTGACGAGACGGCCGACGAGCGGCGGCTGCGCCACGCCGCCTGCCTGCTTTCCGACATCGGATGGCGCGCGCACCCGGATTATCGCGGCGAGCAGTCGATGAACATCATCGCGCACGGCGCTTTCGTCGCCATCGATCATCCGAGCCGCGCCTATCTCGCGCTGTCGGTCTATTTCCGCCACGCCGGGCTGAGCGAGGAGGATTTGTCGCCGCGTTTGCGCGAACTCGCGACCACCCGCATGCTCGACCGTGCGCGTGTGCTCGGCGCTTCGATGCGCGTCGCCTATCTCATCACCGCGGGGCAGAGCGGCGTGCTGCCGAAGACGCCGATGAAGGTGACGCGCGGCAGACTGGTGCTCAGCCTGCCCGGCCGCTACGCGCCGCTCGGCAGCGACCGGCTGTTCAACCGCTTGCGCCAGCTCGCGCGCCTGGTCGGGCGCGAGCCGGCGATCGAGCACTAGAAGCGCCAGGCGGCAATGCCGGCCGGCACTTGCCCCGTTGCGGGCAGCGGGCGGGCTATCTGATGTCCACGTCCCCGATCGGCGGGCATTGGCGGTTGCCCGGCAACTGGCCGACGTCGATGAGCAGCACGCGCCGGTTCTCCGCCGCCTTCGGGTTTGCCGTGTTGAGCAACTGCTCTTCGCCGAGCCCGAGCGTGTCGACCCGCAGCGGACCGATCCCGAACGGATTGATCAGCGCCTGCCGGATGGCTTCGGCGCGCCGGTCGCTCAGCTTGAGATTGTACTCACGGCCGCCGACCGCGTCGGTATTTCCGACGATCAGGAAGCAATAGCCGTAAAGCGCTGGATGATACAGCGCATCCGCCATGAGGCCGATCGAGCGGTAGGATCGTGGACGGATGCGCGCCGAGCCGAAGTCGAACTCAACGGCGAGGGTGATCTGCGCGAGGCTGTTGAGTTGGGCAAACAGCGGCGGCCGATGGAACGGATCGTTGCGCGCCGGGTCGTGAACGGCCTCGGCCGCGATCTGGCGCATCCGCGCAACGTCAAGGCCGACCGGCGTATCGGACACCGCGGTCAGGCTGGTGACGATATCGCGCGAGCCCAAGTGCACCTGGGCGCCGAGCGGACCCGGATCGAGCTTGGCCTCGTAGCCGGCATTGACCAGCGCATTGACGCAGGCCGTGCTCAAATGATCCCTGGACTTGTACATGCAACCGAGAATGCGGGCGTCGCCCGGCTGGATGCTGCCGCAGAATTTGAGCCGATCCAGTTCGCAAATGCTGGCGACCGAGGCGCGCGCGGCCGCCCTCATTTTCAACAGCGAGGCCACCTCACCGGCGGTCGCCTTGCAGTTCGGCGAGACCTGGCTGTAGTGACGCTCCAGGCACTCCGCTACCTGGCCGCCGCCAAGATTCGCCTTGCCGCAGAATTTGTTGATGTCCCGGCCGCAGCTTGCCGCCAGATGGCCGAGCGCCTCCGCGTAGCCGATGGTATCGGCCTTCGACGGTTCCGTGCGCGCCAGCAACAACGCGGCGGCGAGTGCAAGAAATGCAAGCTTTGATCGCATCGTGTCCCCCGTTTGGCTCACGCATTACCGAAGTTCGCGGCCCGCCCCCCGCTTGAGCGCAATCCGGCGAGCCGTCGAACCCACTGATGATAGGTGGTTTTCGGATGCGTTGGAACCCCGGAGCGGGAACCGGAAGGCGGGTGCAAAACCCGCCGCTGATGCGGGTTGCCCGGCTTTTCTGCGCGCGGCTCAGCTTTTCTCGACGGTTACGACGTGGCCCCTGTCGACGGCGAGCGCCAGCTTGCCATGCTTGAGGCCGAGGGCCTTTTCGCCGAACAGCTCGCGCCGCCAGCCCTTGAGTGCCGGCACGTCGGCGTCGTCGTCGGCGGCGATGCGGTCGAGCTCATCGACGGTGGCGATCACCTTGGCGGCGACGCCATGCCGTTCGGCGGTCATGCGCAACAGGACCTTGAGCAATTCGACGGTGGCGGCGCCGTTCGGCGCCGGACGGAATCGCTCGAGCCGCGGTAGCGTCTTGGGATCGCGCTCGAGGCCGCGCTTGACCGCCTCGACGATCGCCTCGCCCCAGCGCGAGCGCTCGAAACCCTTGGGCAAAGACCGCAGGCCGCCGAGACGCTCGATCGAGGTCGGCGCCTGCACGGCGACGTCGCCGACCACGTCGTCCTTGAGCACGCGCGAGCGCGGCACGTCGCGGGTCTGCGCTTCGCGTTCGCGCCAGGCCGCGACCTCGATCAGCACGGCGAGCTCGCGCGGCTTGCGCACGCGGCTCTTCAGCCGCTCCCAGGCCTTGTCCGGATCCATGCGATAGGTTTCCGGCGACGTGAGCACGCTCATCTCGGCTTCGACCCAGCTCGTGCGCTCGCGCTTGGCGAGATCGGCGGCGAGCTTGAGGTACACGGCGCGCAGATGGGTGACGTCGGAAAGCGCGTAGCTGATCTGCGCGTCGGACAGCGGCCGCCGCGTCCAGTCGGTAAAGCGGTGCGACTTGTCGAGCTGGTCGCCGGTGATGCGCTGCACGAGCTGGTCGTAGGAGATCGAATCGCCATAGCCGAGCACCATGGCCGCAACTTGCGTGTCGAAGATCGGATGCGGAATTTTCTGCGCCATGTTCCAGACGATTTCGATGTCCTGGCGCGCGGCGTGAAACACCTTGACCACCTTCTCGTCGGTCATCAGCGCGAACAGTGGCGACAGGTCGATGCCGGGGGCGAGCGCATCCACCACCACCGCTTCGTCGGGCGAGGCGAGCTGCGCCACGCACAGCAGCGGGTAATAGGTGGTCTCGCGCAGGAACTCGGTGTCGACGGTGACGAAGGGATGCCGCGCCATGCGCGCGCAGACCTCGGCCAGCTCATCGGTGGTGGTGACCAGTTCCATGCTTGCGGGCAACCTAACCCGAACCGGGGCACTCATGGCAACCCCGCCTCGCGCTCGGCGAGACGCCGGATCAAAGCCCCCGGATGGGCGGCATATGGATGAATTCCCAGGGCGAGGGCATCGGCCCAACCGGGACCTCGATCAGGGTCGGTTCGCGCGCGGCGAGGGCCGCGCGCAACGCCGTGCGCAACTCGCCCGGCCCGCGGGCGCGGCGGCCGGCGGCGCCGAAGCTCTCCGCATATTTGACGAAGTCGGGATTGGCCAGATCCGAGGCGATCAGCCGGTTGCCGAACAGTTCCTGCTGGATGCGCCGCACGTTGCCGAAGGCGCCGTCGACGAACACCACGGCGACCAGCGGAATGCGATGGCGCATGGCGGTGGCGAGTTCGTTGCCGGTATAGAGGAAGCCGCCGTCGCCGTTGATCGAGACGACCGGCACGCCGGGCAGCGCGTGCTGCGCGCCGAGCGCGGTGGCGTAACCCCAGCCGAGATTGTCCTGATAGCCCGGCGAGAGAAACGTGCGCGGCTTGTAGACGGGAAAGGCAAGCCGGGCGGCAAAGCCGACCTGCGTGACCTCGTCCACATAGACGCCGTCCTCCGGCAGTTCGGCGCGGATCGCGTCGAGAAAGGCAAGCTGCGGCGCGAGCTTGGCGAGCCGCGCGCGCATCCTCGCCTGGCGTTCCTGCATCTCGTCGAGGCGCGGCGCGCGGCGCGAATTATATTTTACCAGTTCATCGATCAGCCGGCGCAGGATCGGCGCCGCGTCGCCGATCAGCGCGACATCCGGCTTGTGCACGCGCGCGGGCTCCGCGCGGTCGGCATCGATGCGCACGACCTTGAGCTCGCGGTCGACGCCCCAGTGCAGGATCGAATAGAGCATGTGGGTGCCGATGCCGAACACCACATCGGCTTCGCCCCACAATTCGCGGCCGAGCGGCAGGTTGACGCTGAACGGGCTGCGACCGTCGATGATGCCGCCGCCGCGCCGGTAGCTCATCACCGGCGCTTGCAGCATGTCGGCGATGAGCCGCACCTCGGGCGAGGCGTCGAGCGCGCCGCCGCCGGCGAGGATCAGCACGCGCTTGGCCTTGCCCAGGAGCTTTGCCGCCTTGCGCACGGCGTCGGCGTCGATGCGCGGCTCGCGCACCGGCAAGGGCGGCACCGGCACGACCGGCCCGCGTTTGCCCCAGACATCGATGGCGCATTCGAGCGCGGCCGGTCCGGGCCGGCCCTGCCGCATGGCGGCGAACGCCTTGGCGACCTTGGCCGGCGCTTGCGCCGGGGCATCGATGCGGGCGCAATGATCGACCAGCCGCGCGATGATGCCGGCCTGGTCGGTGATCTCGTGCAGATGGCCGAGGCCCTTGCCGATGGCCTTGGCCGGGATCTGCCCGATCAGCGCCAGCACCGGCGCGTTCATCCCGTAGGCGGTGAGCAGCGCTGCGCCGGAATTGAGCAGGCCGGGACCGGGCACCACGGCGTAGGTCTGCGCTCTGCCGGTCGCCAGCGCCGCGCCGAGCGCCATGTAGGCCGCGCCCTGTTCGTGCCGGGCGTGGATGACGCGCAACGCGTCGCCGGCGCGCTGGAAGGCGTCGAACAGGTGGTCGTTATGCACACCCGGCAGCGCATAGACCGTGTTGAGCCCATGCGCGATCAGCGCCGCCGCCGTGGCTTCGCCGGTGGACATGTCGAGGGCGGCGGCTTTGCGTTTGTTTTTGGAACGTGCGGCCATGATGCCATCGGATACGCGACCGGACGTGACAGTGCAAATGGCGACGGGCGCAGCCGCGCCGGCTTGTCTTGACAAAGCCCACCCTCCATGCGTCTTTCCGGCGCCTTTCCATCTTTCCTGAATCGCCTGCCGGAACAGCCCGATGCATCGCTATCGCTCCCACACCTGCGGCGCTTTGCGCGAGGCCGATATCGGCAAGAACGTGCGGCTGTCCGGCTGGTGCCATCGCATCCGCGACCATGGCGGCGTGCTGTTCATCGACCTGCGCGACCATTACGGGCTCACGCAAGTCGTCGCCGATCCCGACAGCAAGGCGTTCAAACTCGCCGAAACGCTGCGCTCGGAATGGGTGGTGCGCATCGACGGCAAGGTGCGTCACCGTCCGGAGGGGACCATCAACGCCGAGCTGCCGACCGGCGTGATCGAGGTCTATATCGACGAGATCGAGGTGCTCGGCCCGGCGGCGGCGCTGCCGATGCCGGTTGCCGACGAGCAGGACTATCCCGAGGAGATCCGCCTCAAATACCGCTTCCTCGATCTGCGCCGCGAGCATCTGCACGATAACATCATGCTGCGCGGCCGCGTCATCGACTCGATCCGCCGGCGCATGAAGGAAGGCGGCTTCTTCGAGTTCCAGACGCCGATCCTCACCGCCTCGTCGCCGGAAGGCGCGCGCGATTATCTCGTGCCCTCGCGCATCCATCCGGGAAAATTCTACGCGCTGCCGCAGGCGCCGCAGCAGTTCAAGCAGCTCATCATGGTGGCGGGCTTCGACCGCTATTTCCAGATCGCGCCCTGCTTCCGCGACGAGGACGCGCGCGCCGACCGCTCGCCCGGAGAATTCTATCAGCTCGACCTGGAGATGAGCTTCGTCACGCAGCAGGATGTGTTCGACGCGGTCGAGCCGGTGATCCGCGGCGTGTTCGAGGAATTCGGCGCGGGCAAGTCGGTGACGCCCAAGTTTCTGCTCATTCCTTACGCCGACGCGTTGCGCAAATACGGCACCGACAAGC